>Ga0210074_1000320_pt1 | contig 17891 bp, 14 predicted proteins | sample China_Galinas_Co_FD_184860 | JGI IMG/M metagenome (GOLD analysis project Ga0210074, IMG submission 184860) | Wetland microbial communities from San Francisco Bay, California, USA, that impact long-term carbon sequestration -... | ecosystem: Environmental > Aquatic > Marine > Wetlands ... | reverse complement strand
TATGGTTGCCCTTGAACTGCTGGACGTGTTTGAAGGTTACCCGTTGCACATAGTGCGTGGGAATATGGACCCGTCCTCTCCGGAAATACCGGTCAAGAAAGTTATCGAGATCAAAGGCTTCAAAATCGGTTTGATTCACGGATGGGGACCGGTTGAAGGTATCGAGGATAGAGTCTACAGGGAATTCAGCCAGTTTTCACTCGATTGCCTGGTATACGGGCACAGCCACGTGCCGGTATGCCACGAGCGGCGTGGTATCCTGTTCTTTAATCCTGGCAGCGCGACGGATCGGCGCAACATGTCTTGCCACACCGTCGGTCTTCTGGAGATCGATACAAGCATCAAAGGCACGATCATTCGACTCGATTGATGTTGGAGTGGAGATATAATATGGATCGTTTGTGGGCACCGTGGCGGCTGGAATACATCCAGGCGCCGGATGAAGAATGTTGCATTTTCTGTATCGATGAAGACCATGCCGGTGATCCAGGCCGGCTTGTCGTGTCACGCGGCGACTCGAGCTATGTGATGATGAATCGTTACCCTTACTCCAACGGTCATCTGATGGTTTCTCCTTATCGTCATCTTGCCGATCCAGCAGAGCTTGAGGTGCCGGAGATTCAGGAACTCCACCATTTTATGGTTCTCTGCCAGACTGTTTTACGTGACACCTGCGCTGCCCAGGGGTTTAATGTCGGCTGGAATTTCGGTCAGGCAGCAGGGGCCGGAATTGCTGCCCACATCCACATGCATATCGTGCCGCGATGGGCTGGTGACAGTAACTTCATGCCGATTCTTGCGGAGACCAGGGTCATCCCGCAACATATCGAAAAGACCTACGCTTTACTGGTCAATGCTTTTTCCTGATTTAAATGAGCTTTTCATTGTAATCATAAATCAAAAACAATAAAATTGGGCTGGTCAAATGGGCATTTCATCAATTGGCCCATCCCTGTGTCTGAGGAGATTTCGATATTATGTGGCTTGTTATCCAAAAAGGCGGGTACCTCATGTACCCGATTGCACTTTGCTCAGTTTTTGCCCTTGGCATTTTCCTCGAGCGGCTCTGGACTTACATAAAGGTTCGCCGGGAGTTCAGGGAACTTGCTCATCAAGTTGAACCGCTGGTAACAAAAGATCATCGCGAAGACGCTATCACCGTATGTCATAAGTCCAACTCGCCTTTGGCTCAGGTTTTCCTTGCAGCTTTGCGCGCTGCAGGGCGCAGTCGTGAGCAGATCAAGGCCGTGGTTGAAGAGACCGGTCGTCGTGAGGCTGCGCCGTTGCAGCGTTTTTTGGGACTTTTAGGAACTATCGCGACAATCTCACCTTTGCTGGGCTTGCTTGGCACGGTCCTCGGCATGATCAGGGCGTTCAACGTGATCGCCAGTCAGGGGATGGGGACTCCGGCTACCCTTGGCGGAGGGATATCTGAAGCACTGATCACAACAGCTGCAGGCATGACGGTTGCCATACCCGTCATCCTGGCCCACCGTTACCTGTCGAGCAAACTCGACCAATTGATTATAGAAATGGAAGAATATTCTCTTCGACTCGTTGATTTACTGGGCAAGTAGATGAGCTTTCTGCGCAAACCAAGTGAAGAGCCGCGCATCGACCTGACTCCGATGGTTGACGTGGTTTTCCTTCTGCTGATTTTTTTCATGATCTCGACAACCTTTGTTGAGAGTCCCGGTATATCGATCAAGCTTCCTGAAGCCTCGTCGCAAACGATAGAACGTGAGCCAAAGGAGTTCAAAATATATCTTTCCCGTGAAGGCGATATTTATTATCTCGATCGCAAAATCTCTATCACCGACTACAAAAAACTGTTGGCCGAACATCAGTCCAATGCCGACAATACAACAATCCTGCTCCTGGCTGATCAGGACTCGCGCCATGGCAAAGTTGTCACGCTGATGGACCTCGCACGCGATGCCGGTTTTGTTAAATTGGCTATCGCTACCGAACAACGTAAGAAATAACCGGACTGCAACGCAGGTGTAACCACTTGGAGACCGGCTGCCGGAATTGATCGATAAGCCGAGTCATTCCAGAATAGATGAATGAGCTTATGAGCCGAACTATTGCAATATTGACCGGGGGCGGCGATTGCCCCGGCCTGAATGCGGTTATCCGTGGGGTGGTGCGCAGTGCCATCCTCGAACGCAACTGGCGAGTTATCGGTATCGAGGACGGGTTTGACGGGCTTGTGGGTGAGCCTCGTTGGCGCGAACTGACACTTGAGTCAGTGCGAGGTATTTTGCCTCGCGGCGGGACCATCCTCGGCACCAGCAACCGTGGTAACCCTCTCGCTTATCCTGTTTTGCAGGATGGTCGGACGCGTTTGGTCGACGTCTCGAGTCAAGTCGTCGGCAATTTTAGAAAGCTTGGAGCCGATGCGTTGATCGCAGTCGGTGGTGACGGGACATTGAAAATTGCCAGGGCTCTCCAGGACCTGGGCATGCCGATGGTCGGGGTACCGAAAACTATCGACAATGATCTGCGCGGCACGGATGTGACCTTTGGCTACAACACGGCAGTAGGTATCGTTACCGAGGCCCTGGACAGGTTGCATACCACGGCAGAAAGCCACCATCGGGTCATGGTTGTAGAAGTCATGGGTCGCGATGCCGGCTGGATTGCACTCGAATCGGGGATAGCAGGATCTGCAGATGTCATCCTGATACCGGAAATACCCTTTGATCTGGAGGCCGTATGCGATGCGATCACTCAGCGCAAGACAAGGGGTAGCAAGTTTTCGATCGTTGTCGTTGCTGAGGGTGCTTTCCCGGTTGACGGCGAAAAGGTCGTACAGTTGAGTTCTGATGAGAACCGTGGCGTTGAACGGTTGGGTGGAGTCGGCGCGTTTGTCGCCGATGAAATTTCTCGGCGGACGCAGATCGAGACTCGGGTCGTTGTTCTGGGTCACGTCCAGCGCGGTGGAACGCCGTCGCCGTTTGACAGGATTCTCGGCTCCCGCTTTGGAGTCAAGGCCGTTGAGTTGATCGAGCTGGGACAATTCGGGCGCATGGTCTCTCTGCAGGGGCGTGATGTCTGTGATGTCGATATTGACGATGCGGTTGATTCACTTAATCGTGTCGATCCGGAGGGGAGCCTGGTCCGGTCGGCCGAGTCTCTGGGCATTACGCTTGGACGGAAACGGGGCGTTTCATAGAGGAGAGGCCGTGTCGATAACCGAGATTCTCAGTGGCAGCAGTGGCAAGCGCGAGATTGTTTATGCAGCTTGTGGTGTGTTGCTCGGCGTCATGGCCCCTTTAGGCTGGATAATTCTACGCCTGATCCTGTTCTGGGATGACAGCAGCTCACTAGCCAGCCAGATCTTCACAGATATCATGAGTACGGAGCAGAGCCGTTTCATGTATTCCTACATGTGCGGCGGGACCATGGTCGTCCTGGGTTCATTTGGCTTCTTCATCGGACGGGCGTCTCAGCAGATCCTTGATCGTGCATTGAAGCTAGATCTCCTTAACAAGGAAGTCGCTGAGCAGAAAAGCAATTTCGAACATCGCTTCATTGACCTTGACCGCAGCATCAAGAACTTCCACATCATCAACACTGATCTTCAAAGAAGTATCAACCGTCAGGAAATCCTGCGGCTGTCAGCTGACGGGCTGCACGATGTGATAGGTTTTGACCGCGTCAATATCCTGATGATGAGTGAAGATCGCCAACAGCTTTTTTTCTCGGTGTGTCGTGGCGCCAACCTGGGTGACGATGTCAATATCAAGCTGCCTTTCGATGAACGGGCGGGTTGCCTGTACAAGTCAATTGCGGATCGTCAGGTGATGTTGATCGAAGACATCACGAAAATGCCGGAAGAGTACCATCTTCACCCGCCGTGCGACAACGTCCCACAACTGCGGTCGCGGAACTTCATCCTCTGCCCGATCATTATTCGCGACCAGGCGATTGGTCTGCTGGCTGTCGATAACAAGTATAAACGGCAAAGACTGGTCGACACGGACGTCGATACGGTTAAGCTCTTCGCTGATCAGATCTCCTCTTCCATAATGCGCATCAATTTGCTTGATGCCGTAGAGACGCTCACCCGGCAGCTTGAACACACCTTCAATGAATTTCTCAAGTACCGAAATGAACATGCTGATCTTATAACGTCTTTACGTCATGCTACATCATCAACCACCAGCGCGACTGGGGATATTTCCGGTGGGGCCGGCATCATTCAGGAATCGGTCAATGCAACACGCTCGGCAGTCGGCCAGATATCAGTATCTATCGAACAGGTCTCCAACAGCCTCAAATCTCTTAACGAATTCATGGAGAGTTCGATCGCGGCCATGACTGAAATCCAGCACACCGTCCATGCTGTCGAAGAGAGTAGCGCCAGGTCACATACCATGTCTGAAAAAGTCAAAGAGCGCGCGGAACATGGTGTTGAAACGGTTAATCATGTTCTGGAGGGTTTACGGGGGATTGTGACGTCAGTCGAACATGCCGGAGGTGTCATTAGCCACCTGTCGGAAAAGGGCGAAGAGGTAGAGATAATCACTTCGGTTGTGACAGATCTGACGCAGAAAACCAGTCTGCTTGCTCTCAACGCGGCAATCATCGCCGCCCAGGCCGGTGAACATGGCCGCTCGTTTGCGGTGGTTGCTGACGAAGTCAGGGCGCTTGCGCAGGAGGCGGCTTTATCGACTGACCGGATCAACCAGGTCATCGAGGAAATCCAGAAATATACCCGGGAGACAGTTGAGCACATCAATTCGACGACAATTCTGGTCAAACAGGGGATGGATCAGGGTGTTGAGATGGCTGATGTGCTCACCCAGATTCTGGACAGCTCACACCAGGCCATGGACATGGCACATGACATTCGCAAATCGACCCGTGAAATCTCGGAGTCGGTTGTCGGAGTGAGCCATTCGATCGAGGAGCTGGGCGAGATGTCTTTACAAGTCTCCAGAGCTTCCCGGGAGGAGGCCAACGGTGCCAAGAGCATTGTTGCTGCAGTTGAGGAAGTCCGGGCGATGGCTGACGATATGGTGAATGCCACATCACAGCAGACTGAAAACACTCGACAGATCGAGACATCGGTGGACCGGGTCAGCGACATGGCCCAACGGATCTTCGACGAGATGGACGACCGACGTAAAGGCAGCTTGCAGGTTATAGATGATTTGCGTCGACTGAAAGAGAAGACAGGTTAGAAATTAGAGGTCCGGCTTTTAAAATAAGGGTCATTAACCAAAGCAATGCATTAGTATATATAGGAAGTTTTCACTTTCTCTCCTACTAAATATTCATTTACTCTGGGGGCAGAGAGTGTAACTTTAATTTTTGTGGCAGATCCAATCCTTTAACCCATACGAAATTTGCCACTTGGAAACGAGTGGCCGTTCTTATTTATCACGACTCGTGAGAGGGAAAATAGTTTACTGTTGATCGAGGCATTTAGGTTGCTCATCAAGCTGCAAAACTATGGTCCTCAGGCTTAGCCCCCTGCTGGCCTTAAGTCGTTGGTAGCATGTAGTATGGTCCACAAACAAAACGTTTCAATGAAAGTTAATTATGAAAAACTGTCCCTTCTGTGCTGAAGAAATTCAGGATGAAGCAATAAAATGTAAGCATTGTGGTGAGTTTTTGCAGCGCCAAACAGAAGGAAACGATTTACCTGAAAAGCCACCATGGTATTTCAGCACATCTTTTATTGTTTTTGCTCTTTGCTGCGTTGGTCCTTTCGCGTTGCCCCTGCTTTGGTGGCGGCCAAAAACGTCATTGCCATGGAAAGTCGGACTTACAATCATCATCATCGCTATAAGTTGGTTCTTATATCAAGCAACAATGGAATCAATTGAGGCACTTAAAGAATATTATCAGTTGCTTGAAAGTCTGTGAAATGTCCAGAGGATAATATGGAATCCTTGTATGTTGGATTGTTTGGTGAAATATACAGCAGCGGCTCTATGCTTGGCTTTGTCCTGCTCCTTTACTCGTCTTCTGTCTCTGCTCTCTGTATTTTTAAAAAAAGGTACAGGCCCTCCACCCTTTCTGAAATGGAGAAAACGGATTATGCAAATATAGTTCGTGCACTTTTTTTGCCCACAATCATTTTGCAGCTAGCTTACTCAATTGCTTACACTTCACCTGTTAACGGATTTTTTATCTGGACAATAGCAAGCATATTTTTATTACTGATTATCAAAGTCTTTGGATTTAATGTTTTTGCTGGAGTGCATTCACTGTTATCAGGAATAGCCTTGGCGGCCGGAGGGTACATGGTTCTGAATACTTTTCCATTTTAGATTGTGGCTATTAATGACTCCTCAATATCGAGAGTGCTGGTCCGGCATACGATCAAAACCATTGGCGGCATTTTTCTTTGGCAGGTGAAGGTAATTTGACAGCGTAGGATTAGATGATAGCGTGTTAGGCAGGACTTCATTTTCCTACCTCCAATTGTGAAAATGAGCCTGAGCCCTACGGTGACTTTAACAAAACTGTAGGGCTCTTAAATGTCACGACTTGCTGAGAAGAAAATCGGCTTCTTATTGATAGAGGTATTCAGGACGCTCTTTAATAAACAACATTGTGGCCAAGCGGATCAATTCCGATTGGCCATTTTCTTATAGGTCATGGGTAGTAATAATTTCCCGTTACCGCCAATTAGAGCTTCGAAATTATGCCTGGGGATAAATAGCAAGAATTTTGAAAGACCGCTCCTGAGGCTTCTCATCAGTAAGGCCCAGTTACCCTAAAATGATAACGGGGACGCGATGTTCATATCATTTCGCCCCCGTTTTGTTACGGCATAATCTATTCAGCAATATCACTTTTGTCTGATTGTCACTGCGGCTGACTCTCGGTTGATTCATTGTCCTGTTGCCACCATTCTTCATGCTCATTTTTCGCGTGGCGGATTTTCTGAGTCGGACAGACTTCCCTTCCGGGGCAGTCATGTCGTCGACAGGGCTCGACATGAATCGTCACATCTGTACCGACGATTTGTTGGCCGATCTTTTTCTCTATGTAATCAGTAATATCATGCGCTTGTTCAACCGAAAGGTGTTTGCAGACGGTTAAGTGGAAATCGATCAACTTCTGTGATCCGGCCCGCCGTGTTCGCAGGTTATGGTAGCCAAAAAGATCGTGTTTATGATCCTCGATCAGTCCTTCGATTTCCTTGCGCACGGTTTCAGGGAGTTGTTCATCCAGGACATCCCGCAGGCCGTGGCGCATGATCCGGAGGGCTTCAAATAGGATATAGCAGGCAACCAGGATCGACATGACCGGGTCCAGCCATGTCAGGTTGAACGTGGTGATGAGGATCAGACCGGTTAACAGGGCCAGGTTGGTGTACACGTCCATCGAGAAGTGCAGCGAGTCAGCTTCAAGTGCCGATGAATCGGTTGCTTTGGCGACTTTACGCAGGTGACGGCTGATCAGGTATGAAACCACTGTGCTGATGGACATGACCACAATGCCGATGCCGGTTTGTCTGATCGGGCTGAAGACGATTAAGCGTTGGATTGCCTCATAGATAATCCAGGCCCCGGACAGGGCAATGACCACAGACTGAAAAAGGGTTGCAAGCGTTTCGAACTTGCCGTGGCCGTATGGATGTTGTTCGTCCGCGGGTTGCTCTGCATGCCCGATGGCTATGAGGTTGATGCCGGACATGAGAATATCCAGTAACGAGTCTATGGCCGAAGTCAGCACGGCCAGGCTGCCGGTAAAAAGTCCGGTAAGCAGTTTCAGAATTGCCAGACAGAGCGCGGTTAACACGGAGAGCCAGGCTGCAGTCATTTTGGGCGATCGAGTCGTCTGTTTCATGATATGTCGGGCACCGGCTCAAGGGGGCAGTCCTGTCGCCAGGCGTGGAAGCCGTCGCCTTCTATCGCCCAGAAATCGTCGATCCGCTGCTGGAAGTAATCAAAGGTATTACATTGCTCTGCAATATCCAGTGATAACTGCATATCAACAAGCTTCTGATCTGCCAGGAAATTGAAGAACCGGGCCGTTCCTTCGAGAATGCTTTTCAACTCCGTGAGATTCGGCTCAGGGGTGCGGATGATGTACCAATGACCGGCAAATTGTCGCACGCGTTTTGCTGACGTGCAGAAAAGGTTGTCATGACGATCGGCGATCATGAATTCACGCAGGAAGTAGTCTGCGCCGTGGCAGACCTCCCCGGCCTGTTCCGGCGGCAGTCCCTCTTGCCGGGTTAAATACTGATTGAAGCGGCGCAGCAGATCGATACACCGTTTATCGACCCGGATTTCATCGTCAAGGCTGACAATGTTGAAGTCGTCTCTGTTCAACCCTCGCAGGATTGGTTTCAGGTCGTTATCAGGCCTCATCAGGATGGCGAACTCCTTAATCTGAATTAGTCCTAACCATAAAGCACTTTTAATAGCTTGGCAACCTTCAGATTATGTCAGAAAAGAGTCTTTGCTATTTACAGTGATCTGGCTGTTTTGTTAACATAATATTGTCCTGAAGCGTAAAATTAATGCAGCCAAGGCGGCCCTGTAACGGGTTGTTTTTTTTAGATTATTACTGAGCTAATGCACTGATGGCAAAAACCACACCCATGATGCAGCAGTATCTGGAGATCAAGTCCGAATATCCGGACGCGATTCTCTTCTTCCGCCTCGGTGATTTCTATGAAATGTTCATGGAGGACGCTGTCGTTGCAGCGCGCGTCCTTGATATTACCCTGACGTCCCGGAATAAGGGTGCAGCAGAAGAAATCCCACTTTGTGGTGTGCCATTTCACAGCTGTCAGCCTTATGTCGCCAAACTGGTCCAGAATGGTCACAAGGTCGCGATCTGCGAGCAGGTGGAAGACCCCAAACAAGCCAAGGGGATTGTCAAGCGTGCTGTCGTCAGGGTCGTAACCCCTGGCCTGGTCGTTGATACCGATACCCTTGATCCCCGGCGCAACAACTATCTCATGGCGCTGCTCCCTGATGAAAATGGCTGTTACGGTGTCGCCTGCGTAGACATTACTACCGGAGAATTCCGCGTCACTGAAATGCATGACCCTGAAAGCACTGCAGGGGAGATTGTCTCCCGAGATCCTGCCGAGGTGCTGGTGATCGAAGGCGCGACCGGCGACAGTCTGGCCGATCTGCTGCAGAACTCTCTGCAGGGGCGCAATGTCAATCGCCTGCCAGAGTGGGCTGCCGCCGAAGACCGCGCGCGGCAAATGTTGCTCGAATCCTTCCCGAACAGCTCCATGGAAAGCTTTGGTTGCCATGACATGCCGGCGGCGATCCGGGCTGCCGGGATGATTCTGCATTACCTCGAGGAGACCCAGAAAGGTTCCGTTTCTCATCTCCAGCAATTACAGACCTACCATGTCCGCGATCATATGGTCCTCGACGATTTCACACGCCGTAACCTGGAGTTGACAGAAACACTACACGACGGCGGCCGTCGCGGGTCGTTATTGGGGGTCATGGACCGTACCGTGACTGCCATGGGCGCTCGCAAATTGCGTCACTGGATGACCCATCCGCTGGTTGACCGTCAGCGCATAGAAGAGCGGCATGTCGCCGTCGAAGAACTGGTCAGGGAAAGCCTTTGCCGGGACGATCTGCGTCGTGCGCTCGACGAGATCTATGATCTGGAGCGCCTCAACGGGCGGATCGCCATGGCAACCGGCAACGCCAAGGACCTCGCAGCATTGCGCATCTCGTTGCAGAAGCTGCCGCAAATTCTTGATTTGCTGGCACAACTCGACAGCCCCATGCTGACCGGCTTGCGTGAATCTCTGGATACGCTGCCTGATATGGTTGCTTTAATCTCCAGTTCAATTGTCGACGACCCGCCATTCGTCCTGCGTGAAGGTGGTCTGATCCGGGAGGGCTACCACGCCGAACTGGACGAGTTGCGCAACATCAGTCGGGAAGGGAAGGGTTGGATCGCCCGACTTGAGCAGGAGGAGAAGGCAAGGACCGGGATCTCCAATCTCAAGGTTCGTTACAACAGGGTGTTCGGTTATTACATCGAGGTGACCAGGTCGCAGCTGGACCGGGTGCCGGAAGATTACCAACGCAAGCAAACCCTGGCCAATGCCGAACGTTACATAACTCCGACCCTCAAGGAATACGAAGAAAAAGTTCTGGGAGCTGAAGACCGGGTTGTGGAGATCGAATATGATCTCTTCCAGGAGATCAGGAGACAGGTGGCGACACAGGGCCAGCGTATTCAGGAAACGGCCGATAAGGTTGCAAGCCTGGATATCCTCCTTGGCCTCGCCGACCTGTCCCATGAGCGGAATTACTGCCGCCCCGAAATGGACGAATCGACCGAGCTGCACATCGAAGACGGACGCCATCCGGTTATCGAGACGATGAACCTGGGAGAACGTTTCGTCGCCAACGATGTTCATATGGATACGCAGGAAAAGCAGATTCTGATCATTACCGGCCCCAACATGGCCGGTAAGTCGACTTTCATGCGGCAGGTCGCACTTCTGGTGCTGATGGCGCAGATGGGTTGCCTGGTGCCTGCAAAAAAGGCACGGATCGGTATTGTCGACCGAATTTTCACCAGAGTCGGGGCGAGCGACAACCTGGCACGTGGCCAATCTACTTTCATGGTTGAGATGACTGAGGCCGCCAATATCCTTAACCACGCCACCCCGCGCAGTCTGATCGTACTGGATGAAATTGGCCGAGGGACTTCCACATTTGACGGTGTCAGCATCGCCTGGGCTGTGGCTGAATATTTGCATGACAATCCAAAGGTTGCGGCCAAGACACTTTTTGCAACCCATTATCATGAACTGACCGACCTGGCGCAGACCCGTGAACGGGTGCAGAATTACAATGTCGCCGTCAAGGAATGGGATGATCAGATCATTTTCCTGCGACGGATCATCAAGGGCGGGGCCAGTCATTCCTACGGGATCCAGGTCGCGCGCCTGGCAGGTTTGCCGTCAGATGTCATCACCAGGGCCAAGGAAGTTCTGCATAATCTCGAATCGGGAGAATACGTCGCTGGAGCTCCCCGTCTGGCCCGCAGCAGGCAGACCGGTAAAGTTATTGTGACTCCGCAAATGGGCCTTTTTGAAGAGATTGACAGTGTCAGGGCAAAACTCGAAGAAACCGACGTTTCGGTTCTGACGCCGCTTGAGGCACTGAATCTCCTCGACGAACTGAAGAAGATGCTGTGAACAAGATGATTCGTTTAATTGTTTGCATAATAACCATGGCCAGCCTGGTGGTTCCGGTTGTTGCCTTTGCCGAGTCTGCCGAGCAGGCTTATCAGAAGGCGCGTGACGCCTACTATGCCCTGCAGAACTCTTCTCGCAAGCAGATGTATCGCGAGCAATGGGAGCGGGTTTTCGACAAGTTTGAGTCGGTTCACGAGCGTTTTCCGGAAAACAAGCGCGGTGCGGACGCTCTTTATATGTGTGGCAAGACTGTCACGGGACTTTATGGCATCAGTCGCATCAAACCCGATGCAGAACGTGCGGTCGAACTTTTCGAAGAGATGGCAGACACATACCCCGACAGTTCCCTGTCGGACGACGCTCTTTTCCACGCCGGGGAAATGCTCGAAGAAATTTTAGCAGACAGGCAACGGGCCTACCTTGTTTTCCAACGACTGGTCAGTGCCCTGCCGCGCGGTGACATGCATAATAAGGCCAGTGCGAGGCTCAAGGCCCTCGCTGAATATGCGCCGCAACCGAAGCAAGCACCCGTCGAAGCGGTCGTGGCAAAGAGCGAAACCTCGTCTTCAGTGGTCGAGTCCGTGACGCAAGGCTCCTCTGTCAGCAATCAGTTGACATCGATTCGCCACTGGTCCAACCCCGGTTATACACGGATCGTTATCGATGTAACCGGTGAGACCCAGTTCTCTACAAATTATCTCGCGCCGGAACCAGCCAAGAATATACCACCACGTCTTTATGTCGATATCGAAAGGACCGGTCTGGACGAAAAACTTCCGGAAATCACGATCGTTGATGATGGTCTCCTGCGTCGTATCCGCACCGGAACGCCCCAGGACGGTACTGTGAGGGTTGTCCTCGACTTGCAAAGCATTGGTGATTACAAGGTGTTTCCGCTGGTCGACCCGTGGCGTATCGTTATTGACATTGCTGGCGACAAATCGCCTGAATTGAAGCAAAACGAGGCAACCATCAGCGCCCTGCCCGAATCCGGTAATGACGACATCGCCAAGGTGCTCAAGGAGACGCCCAAGACCCCGCCCGTTTTGCATATTCGGAAAGCTCCCGAGACAGGTGTATTGCGCAGAATAGTGGTCGATGCCGGACATGGAGGCAAGGATCCCGGGGCGGTCGGGCCAAGTGGCGTTCTGGAAAAGAATGTTACGCTCAAGCTGGCCAAGGAGCTGGCCAGGGAGTTGACCAGGCAGATTGGCTGTGAGGTCATTCTGACCCGTAGCACAGACGTTTACCTGCCGCTCGAAGAGAGGACTGCGATTGCCAACAAGGTCGGTGCCGACCTGTTTATCTCGTTGCATGCCAATGCCAACAAGAGCCGCAAGGCCTTTGGCATTGAGACCTACTATCTTAACTTTTCCAAAAACGACAAGGCGGCAGCGGTTGCTGCCCGGGAGAATGGTACATCACTCAAACAGGTTTCTGACCTGGAACTGATTCTGTTCGACCTGATGGCCAATGCCAAGATCAATGAATCAAGCCGACTGGCGGCTGAAATTCAGAAGAGCCTGGTGTACAGTATCAGCAAGAAGTACAGCAATATCAGGGATCTCGGAGTGAGACAGGGGCCTTTCTATGTCCTGCTCGGTGCCACGATGCCTTCAGTGCTCGTGGAGACGGCGTTCATTAGCCACCCACGTGAGGAAAAACGTCTAATCAGCAGTGCCTACCAGAAATCTGCAGCGCAAGCGATTGCCGCCGCCATCAAGGAATATGCTGTCAGCAACAAGCTGATAGCGTCTCGATAAATATGAAAAAGCAGCATACTCCTGTCGATTTTTTTGCAACAGAGCTGATGATGGCCGGCGATGTCTCTTTTGAAGAGAGACGCGATTTTCTGGTTGATGCGGCTCGCAGTCACCTGGACCATCACCGTGAAGTTTGTCACGAGCTGCACAAGGCCGGCGGGAGCGGTCGCGTGGTGGTCGACTGCATCACCGATATGGCTGATCAACTGATCCGCAACCTCTACAAGTGTGCTGCTGCCGAATTCCCGACTTCCGGAAAAGTCTGTTCTGCGGTTATCGCTCTGGGCGGCTACGGGCGCGCAGAATTAAACCCGTTGTCCGATATTGACATTATGTTCTACTGCAGCGACAAGAACAAGGACCTGGCTGAAAAGATAGCAGAGCGGGTCCTCTATCTGCTCTGGGACCTGAACCTGGACGTCGGTTACAGCGTCCGTACGGCTGCCGACTGTCTGTCCCTGATTCAACAGGACCAGACGATACGCACAGCTCTTATGGATACGCGTTTTCTGGTCGGCGACGAAGTCCTTTATCATGAGTTTGAAAAACAGGTTTCACAGCCCATCCTGAACCGCAACAGCCAAAGCTTTCTCAAGTCCAAGTATGAAGAGCACACAGCCCGCCTGGCCAAATATGGCTCCACGGTCTATATGCTTGAGCCGAATATCAAGGAAGGGGAAGGCGGCCTGCGCGATTTGCAAACAGCTGTGTGGATGGCTCGTGTGAAGTTCAAGGCAAAAAATCTGCGTGAACTGTTGGTAAAAGGTGTTATCTCCGAGCAGGAGCTGCAGGGCATCGAAAATGCTTATGATTATCTCTGGCGGATTCGCAATGAATTGCATTTTCATTCAAAACGGAAGACCGATCAGCTTCAGTTTGAATCGCAGGAAAAAATCGCGGCATTCTTCGGTTATAAAGGCAACAAGGCGGCGCTTCCGGTCGAACTTTTCATGCAGGATTATTACGCACAGGCCACTCAAACGGAGCATCTGGCCTCAACGCTGATCTTCCGTGCATTCAAGGATAAAGACCCGTCTGCCGGTATCCTGGGCCGTCTGGGCCGACGCAGTCTCGGAGAAGATTTCTTCAGTTACCGCGGAGAGTTGAAGACCGCACGCAAAAATCTGTTTGTCGAAAGCCCCAAGGCAATGATGCAGGCGTTCCTGCTGGCCAAGCAAAATGGTCTGACTCTAAGCGCTGACGTCAAGGGGCAGATACGCGATAATCTCAGCCTGGTCAACGACAGCTTTCGCCGTAACCGCGAAGTGTCCGAAATGTTTCTCGAAATCATGCGCGGACCCACAGGTGCTGCACGCTCTCTCAGGGACATGCACCATCTCGCCTTCCTGAACAAGTATATCCCTGAATTCAAAAGAATTTACTGCAAGGTTCAGCACGACGCCTATCACGTCTACACGATTGATATCCATTCATTCTTCGCCGTAGAGGAAATTGAAAAACTCTGGTCAGGGGAATACCGGGAGTCGAAGCCTTTGTACACAAGCGTTGCTGCAGATATCGGTAAGCCTGAACTGCTTGTTTTGGCCGTTCTCTTTCATGATATCGGCAAGGGTGAAGGGAAGGACCACTCTAACAAGGGCGCCGATATGATGCCCAAGATCGCACGTCGCCTGCATTTGTCGAAAGAAGACAGCAAGCGACTGGAGTTTCTGGTCCGCCACCACCTGGATATGGCACACATTTCCCAGCGACGTGACTTACACGATATCAAGCTGATTCAGGACTTTGCCAACAAGATGGAGATGGTCGAAAACCTGAAGATGCTCTTCCTGTTGACTTTTGCCGACATCAAGGCGGTGGGACCCGATGTCTGGTCGGAATGGAAAGGGTACCTGCTGCAGGAACTTTACGAGAACACCTACGAGACCATGGAACGTGGCAACTTCATGAGCGAGATCCGTACGGAACGCGTGCGTAACCGCAAACGCAAGACCCTGGCGGCTCTCAAGGGAGATTTTGATGAAAAGCTGATTAAGAGTCACCTGCGCTCAATGAGCACCCGGTATCTCCTTACGCACCGGTCATGGGAGGTGACTGACCACCTTACCCTGGAATTGTCCCGCGATTCTGACACCGTCGCGATTCAGGTCAAGCACGATAATGAAGCCGAGTACAGCAGTGTGACGATCTCCACCGTCGACGTTCCCGGCCTTTTCAGTATGATTACGGGGGTTATGGCGGCAAACGGCATCAACATCCTCGGCGCGCAGATCTATACCCGCAGCAACGGCAACGCCCTCGACATCCTGCATGTCAACAAGCCTGTTGGCGGGATTATTGACAGCCCGTCCAAGTGGCAGAGAGTGCAGTCGGATCTGACTGCGGTCCTGGAAGGCCGCGTCAAGGTCTCCAGCCTTGTCAAAAAACGCCAGAAAATCAGTACGCTGACCGGCCACAAAATGCCCCGTTATCCGAACCGGGTGGAGTTTGACTGCGATGTCTCCCGGGAGTATACGGTTATCGACATTTTTGCCCATGACGAGGTCGGACTTCTCTATAGAATTACCAGGACGCTGGCAGACCTCGGGCTTTACATTCATGTTGCCAAGATTTCCACCAAAGTTGACCAGGTCGCGGATACCTTCTATGTAAAGGATATTTTCGGCCAGCCAGTCAACGATGAAGCAAAACGTGAAGACCTTCGCAAGGCACTTCTCGAATGCATGGAAGCGTAATCAAAAAAGATATTTATGAACCATTATCTCGACCATTACCTGAACTATCTTGCCGTAGAGCGCGGCCTATCCAGTAACACGCTTGATGCCTATGGTCGAGACCTGGCGCGCTACCTCGAGTATCTGGAGAAACAGAAAGTCGATGGCCTGGGACAGATCACTCCGGTTATCGTGCTGCGATTCCTCGGTTCCCTGAAGGAGGACGGCCTGTCAGCCAGAAGCAGGGCCCGATCTCTCGCAGCCTTGAGAACCTTTCACAAGTTCATGGTCAGGGAGAAACTGGTCAAAGACAATCCAACTGACCAGATCGTGACACCGAAAAGCTTCTCCTCTTTGCCCAAGACCCTTTCGACTGTCGATGTCGAGAGCCTGCTGACGAGTCCGAAGGGCGATGCTCCGCTTGCTATGCGTGATCGGGCTATGCTGGAAATCCTTTATGCGACGGGGTTGCGTGTTTCTGAACTGGTTTCTTTGAAGCTCGGGGACCTTCAGCTTGATGTAGGGTACCTGACGGCGTTCGGCAAACGCAGTAAACAAAGGATCGTTCCACTTGGAGAAGCCGCCATAGGCGCCTTGCGGGAATATCTGCAGCATGGGCGGCCCGGTCTCGATAAACAGCGCGGCTCCCAATACCTGTTCCTTAACCGCTCCGGGGAAGGCTTGACACGCCAGGGCTTCTGGAAGATTATTAAACGCCGTGCAATTGAGGCCGGCATCAGGCAAAGCATCACGCCGCATACCATGCGGCACTCATTCGCCACGCACCTCCTTGAAAATGGTGCGGATTTGCGCTCTGTGCAGGCGATGCTCGGCCATGCAGATATCTCAACAACCCAGATTTATACCCATGTCACGCGCGAGCGTTTGCGGCAGATGCATGCCCAGCACCATCCAAGAGGTTGAAGCGAGAGTCGCGAAATGCGAACTAGATAAACTGATAACTTTTTACCTTTCACTTTTAACGGATCCTATGAAATTCATCACTTTGCTTGGCGACGGTATGTCTGACGAACCGGTCGCGGAACTTGACGGTAAAACGCCCTTGCAGGCTGCCGAAACACCCAATATGGATAAACTCGCCAGAGAGGGCATCATCGGCCTGGCTGAGACAGTCCCCCGGGAGTTTCATCCCGGTTCTGATGTCGCCAACCTCTCGGTATTCGGCTACGATCCGGCGACCTGCTATACTGGCCGTTCTCCTCTGGAAGCCGCCAGTATGGGGGTCGAGCTTGGCCCCGATGATGTCGCCTTTCGGCTCAACCTGGTGACCCTGAGCCTGCTCGGCGGCGATCTGTGCATGCAGGATTTTTCCGCCGGTCACATCTCTACGGCAGAGGCACGTGAACTGATCAACTGCCTGCAGGAGGAACTGGGTGACGAGGAATTCCAGTTCTATCCAGGCGTATCATATCGTCATCTCATGGTCTGGAAGGGGGGCCGCGACGATATCAATGTGCCTCCCCCTCACGACCTGACCGGACAGAGTGTCACAGAACATGTCCCACGCTCAGCCGAGGCCATGCCGCTGATGAATATCACCAACGCCGCACAGCTGCTGTTCAAGCAGCACCCTGTCAATGTCCGGCGTGAAACAGAGGGCAAACATGCTGCCAACTCGATCTGGCTCTGGGGGCAGGGACGTCGTCCGCAGATGCCGACCCTGCAGGACAAGTTCAATCTCAGTGGAGCGGTCATTTCCGCGGTCGACCTGATCAAGGGGATCGGCATCTACGCAGGGCTCGATGTCATTAATGTGCCGGGTGCCACCGGCTACCTGGATACCAATTACAAGGGCAAGGCAGAAGCTGCACTGGAAGCACTGAAGAGTCGGGATTTCGTTTATCTGCACGTAGAAGCCCCTGACGAAGCCGCGCATAGTGGCAGCCTTACTGACAAGATCGAAGCGATTGAACGTTTTGACAAGGATGTGGTCGGTACGGTCATGGCAGGTATCGAAAGCCTTGGAGAATACAGGGTTCTGCTGCTGCCTGACCATCCCACGCCGGTCGCGAAAATGACCCACACCAAGGACCCGGTTCCCTTTGTCCTGGCCGGTTCCGGGATTGCCCGACCAGCGGTTGCAGCGGATGAATATTCTGAAGCTGCCGCCAGGAGATCAGGGTTGATCGTGAACCCTGGACATCAGGTAATGGAACTTCTGATTAATGGCAGGATGCTGTAAATTAGTCATGTTTGAATTTAAAAAAAGGACGGCCTGGTGGCCGTCCTTTTTTTGCGTCTTCGGAATTGACTGAATGTATTAGG
>Ga0210074_1000318_pt1 | contig 17999 bp, 13 predicted proteins | sample China_Galinas_Co_FD_184860 | JGI IMG/M metagenome (GOLD analysis project Ga0210074, IMG submission 184860) | Wetland microbial communities from San Francisco Bay, California, USA, that impact long-term carbon sequestration -... | ecosystem: Environmental > Aquatic > Marine > Wetlands ... | reverse complement strand
GTGTCGGGCCGCCGCGGGCCGTCCGGGGTGAACAGCGCGAGATCCGCGCCCAGGGAGACGGCGTGGACCCGGGTGGGCTCTACCCCGGCCTCGAGGTAGGTCGAGCGGGCCAGCTCCGAGACCGTCAAGATGTGGTCCGCGGCGTCGATCTCCGCGTCCTTGACCGCCACGATCCGCCGATGGAGGGCCGGCGACTCGGTGAACCCGTGGAGCCGGTCCTGGGCGGCGTGGTGGAACGACGGCGCATCGAGGAGGATCGTCCAGCCGCGCCGGCGGGCTTCCCGGAAGGTGGTGAGCGCCGAGATCTCGCAGGCGATCACCGCGCCGGCGTCGACCGAGCCCAGGCGGTTGGCCACCCAGTGGTCGAACGCCCGGCAGGCGGCGAAATCGACCCGGTCGGCCAGCCGCCCTGTCAGGTGCCCGTTCAAGACTCGGCGCAGCAGCAGGTCGCCGGCCCGGCGGAGCACCGGTGGGTGGGCCGCCCAGTGGGCCCGGTCCGGGTCGAGGGCGACCATCGGATAGCGGATGAAGCGGCCGAGCAGCCGGCCCTTGAGCGTCGCCAGGTGGGCCGGAACGCTCGGCACACCCGACCAGTAGCCGGCGAGGAGGCCCGCGGCTTGGAGCGCCAGGGCGTTCTGGTGGGAGTGCTGGCGCCCGGGATGGGAGACCAGGACCTGGGAAGGCGAGACCATCACCTGCCGCTGGACGGGAGGAGCGAGGCCGACGCGGTCGAGCCCATCGCACGCGCCGGTCGCCCGGCGACGTGGCTTCGGGAGCGGGCGCCGGATGGCATCGTGGCGGTCTGCTGGTCGAGCCGGGCGACCAGGAAGAGCAGGCCGCCGAAGAACCAGAAGTACAGGCTCGCCGTGACGTTGAAGATGATGCCGGTCGGCAGGTGGGTCAGGAAGAACAGCAGGCAGGCGACCCCGATCGAGCGGCAGAACCGGTCGCGCATGCCCATGGCGAGGCGGAACGCCATCAGCACCAGGTAAATGCGGATCCCGTAGAAGGCGAGGAAGCCCAGGATGCCAGTCTCGATCATCACCCGGCCGCTCTCGTCCTCGACGATCAGTCCCGGGAGCCAGTTCACCGGGGTCTCGCCGTCGGAGACCAGAAGGCTCGCCGCCTGGTGGGTGGCGCCGATGCCGTAGCCGAGGAGCCCGGAGTCGCCGGCGAGCTCGAAGGGCTGGAGGAACGGGGAGAGGATGCGGCCGGCGACGTCGTGGGACGACGCGGCGCGGCCGTAGAAGGCGTTGACGATGTCGTCCGCCCCGTAGGCCAGGATCAGGGCGAAGACGCCCAGCACCACCAGCACCCGGGTGATCGCCAGGAAGTTCTGGCGGTCCCGGCCGGTGGTCATCCACCAGTAGAGCGGGAAGGTGACGGCGAACATCAACACCGGCGCGCGCGAGCCGCTGACCAGCATGCCGATCAGGGTCAGGCCGAAGGCGCCGTAGAGGACGTAGTACCGCTTGAAATGCCACTGGATGGTCGACAAGAGCGACAGGATCAGCAGCACCGTGGCGAACAGGTACGAGACGTAGCCGGTGATGTAGGAGAAGGTCGACGTCACCCGCACGTAGGAGCTGCTGCCGAATGTGGAGATCGCCCCGGTGGAGCCGCCGGTCCGGGCGTAGGTGTTGAGCGCGCTCGACGCCGGGCTGCCGAACTGAAGCAGGGCGAGCAGGCCGAGGGGGATCGCCAGCAGCGCGTAGAGGTAGAGGAAGCGCCAGAGATCGGCGCGGCTCTCGAAGGTCGCCGGCACGACCCACAGCAGCGGCACGTAGAAGAAGTACGCCTTGAAGCCGAGCAGCCCGACCAGGACGCTCGGCAGGCTCGGGTTGAAGATCTCGATCGCGCCGATCAGCGTCGAGAAGACGATCAGGCCGATGAGCAGTGGGTCGCGGACCACGCCGCGGGCGCGGCGGGCGCCATCCGAGCTCAGGAAGCCGGCATAGGCCGCCAGCAGCAGACCGTCCTTGGCGAAGTAGATCAGGTCCTGGGCCCCGGGCAGGACCCACTTGCGCAGGGCGCCCTCGACCACCAGGAGAACCATGGCGAGCTGGACGGCGCGACGCCAGTAGCGGAACGACCAGAGGCCGGCCGCGGCGGCGACGGCGAGGAAGAGGAGTCGGGAGCTCATGGGGCCGAAGGTGGAACGGAATCCTCAGACGTCCGCTCGGGTCGTCCCGGCGGGGCGCTTTCGCCGACGACCTGTCGGAGGACTTCGAGGTAGCGGCCGGACACCACGGTGCGGGTGTGCCGCGCCAGGTGGCCGGCGACCACCTCGGGAGCCGGCGGCGCCAGCCGGCCGTCCAGGACCGCCTCGAGCAGATCGGCCAGGGCGTCCACGTCACCGTTGGGGAAGACCCAGCCACCCGGGCCGATGGCGTCGGCGAGCCCGCCGCCCGCCGATCCGACCGCGAGGCAGCCACACGCGAGGCCTTCGAGGGCGACGATTCCGAACGGCTCATTGTAGCGTGACGGCGCCACCAGCACCCGGTGGCGGTTGAGCACGCGGACCAGTGCCTCACCCCCTGCCCGGCCGGCGAGCTCGACCCGGTCGTCCAGCCCGAGAGCGGTGATCCGCCGCCGCAGGGGCGCCTCTTCCGGCCCCGTCCCGACGAGGGTCAGGCGGGGCCGGACGCCGCGCGCGTCGAGCCGCCCGAGCGCCTCGAGCAAGAGGTCGCATCCCTTGTCCGAGACCAGCCGGCCGAGGAAGACCAGCTCCCGGTCGCGCGGGATCTCCGGGAGCCGGCGGAAGAGATCGTCCCGGTAGGGGTTCTCGATGACGACCGACGGGGTGTCTAGGTCGTCGGCGACGGCACGGCTGACGGCGATCGAGGCGGCGGCCCGGCGGAGCAATCGGCGCTTGAGGCGGTCGCGCCAGGTGATCCGTCCGTCGCTCTGGCAGTACCAGCTGTGGTGGGAGACGACCCACGGCCGGCGGAGCAGCAGCAACGGCCAGAGCCCCTTCAAGCTGACGTTTGCCTGGAAGAAGACGTCGCACCGGTGGACCAGGCGCAGGAGGCGGAGCGGACCCGGGTTGCGCACGACCCGATAGAGGGCGCTCCCTTCCCGATCGCTCGCCGCGGACCGGTCCGGCCCATCGGCCGGGGTCGTGGTGACCACGGTCACCCGGTGGCCGGCCCGGGCGAAGCCCTCGGCGAGCATCGCCACCACCGACTCCAGGCCGCCGACGCTCGGGGCGAAGGCGGGGGAGTAGAGGAGCAGGTTCACGGGGCGGCCTCCGCGTCATCGCCGGTCGCCGCGAAGAGCCGGAGGTAGAGCTCTGCCTGGCGGTCGAAGGTGTGTTCCTGGTACCAGGCGCGGGCGGCACGGGCGATCCCAGAGGGCGCCTGCCGGTCGTTGGCGGTCTCCGGCGCCCAGAAGTGGTGCCCCGGCACCAGGCCGGTCGGGTTGTCCGGCTCCGTCGGGTCGTGGGCGCACGACGCCGCCGGCACCAGGCCGTGGGCACAGTAGGCGGCGAACACCGTCGACTTGGGGAAAAACGCCGGCGCGTAGGCAAGGAAGCCGGCGCGGGCGCCGAACAGGACCTCGCGCACGCGGCTGTCGTCGACCGGTCCGAGGGCGGTCACCGGCAGCGGGCCGGCTGGATCCTCGATCCGGGTGGGCGCCACCGACGGGTCGGGCCCCACGTCGACGATCTCTTCGAGGCCGAGGTGCGCGCAGGCGGCGGCCAGAGCCTGCCGGTGGACCTCGTAGACCCGCCGGCGGTTGCCGGCGCCGCCGAAGACCACCATGCGGGCGGGGCGCTGGTCCGGTGGTGGTACCCGGTCCGGCTCACCGACCGTGGAGCCGACCGGCAGAACGGCGACCGGCCGGCCTCCCAGGTCCGCGGCCCAGGGGCGGAGCAGGTCGGCGTAGAGCTCCAGGCTGGTGACCGCGGCGTCGCTCAACCCGAGCAGTCGCCGGGCGATCCGCCGCTGGCGCCGGGAGTCCCAGAACGCCCTGGTCCAGGGAGGGCCGGTGGCGAAGACCTCGTGGAAGGTGGTCACCAGGGCCACCGGCCGGCGCCGCCGGAGAGCTGCCAGGCCGTCGCCAAGACCGTGGGCCAGCCAGTCCGGCCGCCCGCGCGGGTCGTAGCCGTACCCCGAGTAGTGGAGCAGGACCGCGGCGCCGGTCGGACCGGGTGCTGGCGCGTCCTCCAGGAGCTCAGCCAGGACGTCGGCGAGACGACGCGGCGTGCGGGCCGAGAGCGCCGCGACCTCGAAGCCGACTCCCTCCGTGGGACCGGCCCAGCCGGGACGGCAGACGACGAACCGGTTGTCGGCGCCGCCCCGCTCGGCCAGCGCCCGCGCCAGCGCCAGGGCGAACTCGCCCACTCCCTCCGGCGGCGGCCGGAGCGTCGGCACCAGGTGGATCACCCGTTCCGTCCGCCCTGTCGGTCCGGTGGACCTGGTGGGGGGCGTCGTGGCCATCAGTTGACGTACCCCAGGGCGCGGAGCCGGCGGACCACCTCCGGGTCCAGGTCCTTCTCCTCGCCTGTGCCGTTGCCGGTCCGCGCGGCCAGCTCCCGCGCCCGTTCCAGGGCGTCCTCGAGCCGGGCCTTCATGGCCGCGACCCGCTCCGGTTCCCGCGCCGCCAGGTCGTGCTCCTCGCCCGGGTCGCGATCCAGGTCGAACAGGGTGACGTCCCCGCGGGAGTCGAGCACCAGCTTCCAGGGCGGCTCGTAGAGCGCGTGGTAGTCCCGGTCGAACCGGGCGCCGTAGCGCAGCACGAAGTACTCGTTGCGGTACTGCTCGGCGACGAGCGGCGCGTCCGGCCCGGCGGTGACGCTCGCCGCCGCCTCGGGTGGCAGCGGCAGGCCGACGTCCCCGAGGATCAGGCGGAAGACGCCGGTGAGCTCGGTCCAGCGCTCTTCGGTGCGCCCACCGGGGGCCGCGGGCGCGTCCGGGGCGCGGGCGGGCTTGACGATCAACGGGATGCGGTGGACCGGCTCGTACGGCCCCACGTTGTGGTGCCAGAGCCGGTGCTCGCCGAAGAACTCTCCGTGGTCGGCGGTCACCACGATCAAGGTCCGGTCGTAGACGCCGAGGGAGCGCAGGTGCTCGAACAGCCGGCCGATCTCCTGGTCGGCGTAGGCGATCTCGCCATCGTAGAGCGCGGCGAAGTGGCGGCGCTCGGCCGGCGTCGGGTCCCGTTCTCCGGAGAGGACGGCGTCGGTGGGCTCGGACAGGAACGGGCTCGCCCCGGGGAACCGGTCGCCGAACGGGGCCGGCGGCGCGTACGGATCGTGGGCGTCCATGAAGTTGAGGAAGAGGAAGAACGGCTCGCCCGGCCGATCGTGCCGCTTCCGGTCCAGCCCCCGATCGGGTCCCTGATCCAGGCCCCTATCTAGCCAACTCTCGGCCGAGTCGACCACCGCCCCGGCCTGCCGGTAGGGCATGATCAGCCGGTCGTGGGCCACCGGCAGACAGCGGCGCAGCGCCTCCCCCGCCAGCGGCACGTAGCCGATCTCCCGGCGCGGCCGGTTGTCGTAGTGCTCGAACCCCTGGTCGATGGCGAAGCTCCGGTTGAGGTAGCCGATGTTGGCGACCACCGCGCCGGTCCGGTAGCCGGCGGCGTGGAGCACCTCCGCCAGGGTCTGGTGCGCGCCCGCCAGCGGCGGCGCCGGGCGCACGCCGGTGACCGGGCCGTCGGCGGGGTGGTGGTGGGCCCCATGCTCGGTCGGCAGCAGGCCGGTGAAGAGCGACGCGTGGCCCGGCAGGGTCCAGGACGAGGGCGACAGGGCGTGCCGGTAGAGGATCCCTTCGGCCGCCAGGGCGTCCAGATGGGGCGTGGTCTCGCGCCGGTAGCCGTAGGCGGAGACGTGGTCGGCGCGCAGGGTGTCGAGGGTGATCAGCAGCACGTTGGGGCGGTTCGGGGCGGCCGCCTCGGTTGCCCGGGGCCCCGGCCGGTCGGGTGCCCGTTCGATCCCCGGGGCGGCGACTCCGGCGAGCAGGCTCGCGCCCAGGGCGAGCCCGGCGAGCGTCGCGGCGAGGCGCCGTGGCGAGAGCCGGGCGTGGCCGGGAGGCCGGGCGAGCAGCCGATCCTGGAGCAGCAGGGCTCCGGCGAGGAGCGCCAGGAGCACCAGGTTGAGGACGATCCCGGCGAGGGTCGTGTACGAGCCGGGTCCGGAGCGGGTGAGCCAGCGTCCGCCGGCCAGCCAGAGCCCGACCAGCAGGAAGCCGAGGGCGGCGGAGAGCTCCGGCCGGCCGGTCCGGGCCCAGCGGCGCAGCAGGACCAGGGCGAGGGCGGCGGCGACAGAGCCCCCGGCCAGGGCGACCAGGACGGGCAGGGCCGGGCCGATGCCCCGGTAGGCGGCGGCCACGTCCACCTTGTCGGCGAGGTAGACCAGGGTGAGCGCGGCCATGGGCAGAGTGAAGGCGGCCGCGAAGCCGGGTGGCGCCTCGGATTGCGCCCGGCGGCCGGTCGCAAAGCGCCATCCCAGACCGATGCCCAGCCCGAGAAGCGCGCCGAGCGCGACGTCGAAGCCGGCCGCCGCGACCGGGTAGCCCCACGGAATGCCGCGGCCGGACAGCGCGGTCGCCACTCCCTCCCAGAGGCCGAGCGCGGCGCCCGCGGCGGCGCCCCGGAAGATCCAGTCGACCATCCGTACCATCCCGCGGCTCCCGTGGCTCATCCGGCCTCCCGGGCGATCGTGCCGCCGTGCTGCCCCGTCGTCCGTTCGAGCAGCTCCACGTAGACCGGCGCCAGCCGGTCCCAGGTGTGCTCGGCCGCGCGCTCGCGGGCGGCAGCGCCCAGGCGGCGGCAAAGGTCCGGATCGTCGAGCAGCCGCCGGACGGCGTCGGCCAGGGCCTCGGTGTCGGCCGGCTCCACCAGCAGCGCGCTCACCCCGTCCTCGAGCAGGTCGGGGGCGGCGCCCACGCGGGTGGCGACGATCGGCAGGCCGGTGGCCATCGCTTCGAGCAGGGCCAGGCTGAACCCCTCAGCCAGGCTGGGGAAGACGAAGACGTCCGCGCGCCGGAGCTCGGCCGCCACCTCCTCCGGCTCGGCTGCCGGCAGCACCCGCAGATGCGCGTGGAGCTTGTCGGGGAAGTCCGCCCGCACGACGTCCGCGGGCAGCCGGGTGCCCAGGCAGCAGAGCGCGAGGTCGGGCCGCTCGGCGGCCAGGCGCTCGAAGGCGGTGGCCAGGTAGCGGATCCCCTTGCCCAGGAACCACTGGCCCAGGAAGAGCAGATGCGCCGCCCGATCCTCTGTGCCGGCGCGGTCGCTCGGGCGGAGCGCCGAACGCTCGGCGAGGAACGCGGCCTCCACCGCGTTGGGCAGGCGGCTCAGCCGCTCGGGGCGCGTCCACCGGTGGTCGAGCAGGAAGCGTTCCTCCCGGCGGTTGAGGCAGAGCACCCGCTCGGAGCCGCGGCAGCTCCAGCGCGCCATGGCCGGAACCACCGCGCCCTGGAGCAGCCGGGTGCGTGCCGGCAAGGGCTCGCCGCGCCGGGCCTGCTCGTCGCGGATCGCCCGGTAGTTGAGCGGCTCGAGACCGTGGAACTGGGTCACCATGCGGGTCCGCCGGGCGGGGGGCCAGAGCGCGCGGACCAGGCGGAAGAACCAGCCGGTGTAGGAGTGGAAGATCGCCAGGTCCGGGGCGTCGCGGCCGAGCAGCCGGCGCGCGGCGAGAGCCGGGTAGACGAACGGCAGCCAGCGGGGTGCCAGCCGGACCGTCGCCGGCAGGTCCGCCGGAGTGAGGATCTCCACGGTGTGGCCCCGCTCGCGGAGCAGGGCGGCGCGGCGCCGGGTGTCGTTGTAGACCGCCCCGTGGGGGTCGCGCGGCGCGTGGAGGACGAACAGGAGGCGCACGGCGTCAGATCCTGCCCCGCCGCAGGTGGAGTGCCAGGGCGTCGAGCCAGAACAGGTGGCGCACCGGCGTGACGTAGTGGCGGGCGACCCATGGCCGGCCGGGGAAGGTCGGCCGGAGCGACCGCCAGTCCTCGATCGGGCACGCGACCTCGCTGGCGGGCCAGGGCGCCGGAGCGATCTGGTGTGCCGCCTCGGCCAGGATCGTCTGCTCGGTGAACCAGATGCCGCGGGCGGCCGCTTCGTCCAGCAGGCCGGACAGGTCGCAGGCGGCCAGCAGATCCCCCTCGGCGTAGCCGAAGCCGCAGCAGTAGAAGGGTGGCTCGGCCAGGTGGGGGAGCCGGCGTGACACCAGCTCCCGGTCGTACGACGGCACCAGGTCCTCGGAGAGGAGCAGGTGGGCGCTCCCCTCCCTGTTCTCGGCCAGCGGGCCCAGGCGGTCGATCCGCTCCGGGTAGCGGAACCAGAGGACGTCGGTGTCGACGAACAGGGTCGGGCCCCGGCGGGCCGTGGCGAAGATCGAGGCCAGCTTGGCGCCGCTCGGCGTGCGCGCGGCGAACGCGGCGAGATGCCCCCGCGCCGGCTCCGGGAGGTCCGCGAGGAGGCTCCGCCAGGGGGCCAGATCGAGCGGTCCCGGCCACCAGCCGAGCGCCTCGTCCAGGGCGCCGGCGTCGAGCGTGCCGTCGGAGACCACCAGCACCCGGGGCAATCCGGGCCAGGCGCGGAGAAGGGAGAGGAGCGACTGGCGGAGCAGCGGGAGCTGGGCGAAGCCGGAGAAGGTGAGCAGGGTCACCGGCAGGTCAGGCGTCGTCGCGCGGCTCCCCGCGGCCTCCGGACCGCGCGGGCGCCAGGAGGCGAGCGCCGCCTCGTAGAGCCGGGGCAGGCGGACCGCCAGAGACTCCCTGAGCCGACCCATCATCGCCGTCTCCGGCCGCGCTCGATCGCCTCTTCCACCAGGTCGACGACCTCGTGGGAGACCCGGCGCCAGGTCCGATCGGCCACCGTCCGGCGGGCCGCGGCGGCGAGGCGGCGGCGGAGCTCCGGTGTAGCGAGCGCCCGTTCGATCGCGTCGGCCAGGGCGTCCGGGTCTCCGGCCGGCACCACCAGGCCGTTCTCGCCGTCGCGCACCAGGTCCGCTTGACCGCCGATGCCGGTGACGATCGGGCAGCGACCGCTCGCCATCGCCTGGAGGAGCGACAGCGGCTGGCCTTCGAAGAAGCTGGGCAGGACGAACAGGGTCGACCGCGCGTGGAGGGCCGCCTCCTCGTCCCGGGCGAAGGTGCGGACCACCTCCACCCGCGCGCGGACCGGCGCCGGCCAGGCGGGCAGGATCTCCTCGGCGGAGAGCACGGTGCCGGCGAGCAGCCAGTGGACGGCGCGCCCCCGCTGCTCCAGGATGCCGGCGGCCCGCTGGAGGACCTCGACCCCCTTGCGCGCCAGGTAACTGCCGACGAAGAGCACCGTCGGCCCGGCGATGGGGACAGTGGCGCAAGCGGCGGCGGAGGGGGTCGCGTCCGGCGGCTCGACGCCGTTCCGCACGATCGGGGTGCTCCCGGGGGGGCGGCCATAGCGGCGCGCGGCGAACTCGCGGTCGGTGTGGTTCAGAACCAGCAGCATGGGGCTCAACCGGGCGGCCAGGTCGCAAGGGAACAGGCGCCAGAGCGGATAGAGCAGGCGCGAGCGCAGGCCGGGCGGGCCCGTTCCGCCTCGGGGCGCCGGAGAGTATCGCATCGCCGCCTCCCAGCCGCGCCGCTCGAGGCCGTGGCTGAAGACCACGGCCGGCGTGTCGCCGACCAGGGCCGGGAAGGCGGCCGGCTCGTGGAGCAGGAGGGCGGCCGGCTCCTCCGGCAGGGAGCGGACGGCGCGCCAGGCGGCCAGGGGGAAGCGCGCAGGGTGGGCCCCAGCCGGGAGCAGCTCCTTGCCCAGGTGGAGGAAGCGATAGCCGCGCTCCTCGAACGCGCGGCGCCAGTGCCAGGCGACCCGGCCCATGCCGGTGGTCGGCGCCAGGTCGATCTGGGCCACGTGGACGATCAGGTTCCGGTCCACCGCGGGGCGCGCTGTCATCCGGTTTCCTCGGGCGCGCCGGCGGTGCTTGCCACGACGGTGATCGAATCGGCGCCGTCGACCTCGTGCCAGTCGCCCAGGGCCCCCGCGTCGATCTCCTCCATCAGCCGGACCGGTCCGGTCTCCGGCCCCAGGTCGGGGCGCGCCGGGCAGGGGCGGCTGTCGTGGAACGCGATCCGGCCGCCGGGGGCGAGGAGCGCGCGCCAGGTGAGAAAGTCCTCGCGCACCGCCTCGTAGCGGTGGTCGGCGTCGATGAAGATCAGCTCGGCGGGCCGCTCGGAGCCCAGGAGCGACGCGGCTTCTACCGAGCGCGTGCGGACGAAGCGCACCCGTCGGCGCCAGGGGCGGACGGCCCGGCGGGCGATGAGGCGCGGGCAGGAGAACCGGAGTAGCCGCTCGATCTTGAGCGCCGGCTCGAACGGATCGACCAGGAGCACCCGGCCGGCCGGGTCGATGGCCGCGGCGAGGACGGCGCTGGTCGCCCCTTCGTAGACGCCGACCTCGATCACGTTCTGGCGGCGTGCGGCCAGCGTCCGGAGCAGGCCCTGCTCGGCGGCGGTCAGGGAGGTGCGCGGACCGCGGCGGCCCGCCAGGTAGCGCAGGAACTCGAGTGTTTCACCCACGGTGCGTCTCCTCGGCGGTGGCGCCCGGCGCCGTCTCCGGCCGGGCGAGGACCGCGCGCTCGTACTCCTCGGCGATGCGGGCCCAGTTGAACTCTTCCAGGTAGGCGTCGCTCACCGTGACCACCGGCAGGTCGCCCGCCCGGAGCGCAGCCGGCGGCGGGAACGGTCGCAGGCTGTCGGGGAAGTGAGGGCGCAGGTCGCGCACCGCACCGGCGTCGGTGGCGAAGACCGGCAGGCCGGCCTCGAGCATCTCGTTCAGGCTCAGGCCCCACCCCTCGACCGGGCTGGTGAAGAGACCCGCGTCGTGCCGCGCGAGCAGCGCGGGCAGCTCGTCGCGGGAGAACGACGACACGACCTCGACCCGTCCGGCCTCGATCAGCCCGGACAGGTCGCGTGCGGCGTCCGGGCCGCAACCGGCGACGGTGAACCGGTCGGCCGGCACGGCGGCGGCGCGCTCCTCGATCCATCGGCGCAGCCGTCCGATCCCCTTCTGCTCCACCCAGCGGCCGAGCCAGAGGAACCGGATGCCGCCCTCCGGGGTTCCCCGCCCGGCGGCTGTCCGCGCCGTCCGCGCTGTCCGGACTTGGGCCAGCCGTCGCCGGTCCTCGGCCGGTGGCGCGACCACGTAGGAGGCGAGCTTGCTCCGGGTCCACGGTACGTGGCGCGCCATCCACTCCCGCTCGCCGGTGCCGAGGGTGACGATGCGCTCCGCCCGGCTCCAACCCCACAGCACCGCCCAGGCGAGGGCGGCGCCGAGGAGGGCATGGGCCGGCGCGCGCAGGCGGTGGGGCGAGCCGCGCCGGAGCTGGCCGCGCAGGCCGATCGCCAGGTAGCGGAGCTCCGGCTGAACGCTCCGGGCGACGATGCGGCCGGCCCGGCCGATCCGCCGGCTGATCGTGACCGCCGGCAGGTCGATGACGTCGTAGGGCCGTCCGGCGGCGGCGACCTCCTCCAGGTGCGCCTCGAGCTTGTGGCGCTGGCGCAGCCAGAGGTCGTACCAACGGGCCTCCGGCAGCGGCTCCGGCGACCAGGCGGTGGCGTCGTGCCCCCGGTCGCGGAGACTGGCGGCCAGCATCAGGGCGAGCTGGGCGGCGCCCGCCTCGGCGGCGAGCGGTCCGTGGCTGACGAGCAGGAGTCTCATGGCGCCAGGCCGTAGGCGTGCAGGCAGCGGTCGACCACCCGGTCCCAGGTGAAGCGCTCTTCGACCCGTCGGTGGGCCGCGCGCGAGAGACGGCGCCAGAGCGCCCCGTCGGCGCCGAGGCGCTCGATGGCGGACCCCAGGGCCGCCGGATCGTTGGGCGGCACCAGCAGCCCGGTCTCCCCGTCCTCGACGATCTCCGGCAGGGAGGCGGCCCGCGAGGCGATCACCGGGCAGCCGCAGGCCATCGCCTCGACCAGGGCGAGCCCGAAGAGCTCGTTGGCGCCGGCGCCGCCCGACGCGTCGACCGGTGTCGGGTGGACCAGGGCCATGGCGCTCTGCAGCCGGTGGACGAGCTCGGCGTCGCTCACCCGGCGGTGGAATCGTACCCGCTTGCCGCGGGCCGCGGCGAGGAGCCGTTCCTCGTACGGCGGGTGGCCGGTCGAGCCGATGACGTGGAGCTCGACCCCTTCTGGCAGCCCCTCGATCAACAGGTGGACCCCCTTGTGGGGGAGCAGTCGGCCGAGGAAGACCACCGAGCCGTCGTGGTCCGCGCGCGGCCGGCCGGTGGCGTCGTCCTCCCCGTCCACCGGGGCCGCGGCGCGTGGGCTGAAGCGCTCCGGGTCGACCCCGCCGTAGATCACTGCGTGGCGTTGGTTGGTGCCGGGCAGGAGCCGGGCGGCGTAATGGGACAGGGGCAGGTGGGCCGCGATCCAGCGGGACTGGTCCAGGTGGTAGGCCGGGGTCCAGCCGCCGCCGCCCAGGTCGGTGACGAACACCGGCTTGCCCCGGAGCCGGCCGCTCCACAGGGCGGCGACGAAGGTGGGCAGGGCGAAGTACTGGTGGCAGTGGACGACGTCCGCCCCGGCCAGCTCCCGGAGGAGCGCCGGTGCGATCGGCGAGGCCGGGTTCCGGGACCAGCTCCGGAGGACCACCCGCTCGAGGCCCGGCACCGGCCGTTCCCGGACCGGCCGCCGGCCGAAGCTCACCAGCTTGACCTCCGCCCGCCGGGCCATGGCGCGGGTCAGCTCCTCGACGAAGCGCTCGCCGCCGCCCATCTCCGAGTCCTCCGTCATGCAGCTCGGGCTGACGTGGACGATCCTGCGGCGTTCGGCGGTCACCATTTCACCCAGGCCGGCCGGACGAAACCGGTCAGGTTGATCGCCACCTGGACGGTGAGCCCGACGAAGGTCGAGAGCAGCCGGAAGAGGAGCACGTTGATCGTCGTGTCCAGTGGCACGAAGGCGATCAGCAGCGCCTGGGCGATGGCGAGCAGGGCCACCGCCCCACCCTGCCACCGGTTCCAGGAGCGCGCCAGGTTGATCCCGACCGCGTAGGCGTCCAGCAGGCCCGCGCCGGAGGCGGCGACCAGCACCAGCAGCTCCCGGTGGAGCCCGGAGTAGTGGGGACCCAGCACCATCAAGAAGAGCTCCGGCACCAGGGCCGCCGCCGCCAGGAAGGCGAGGGCGATCGCCAGCAGGAAGCCGCCGAACTGGAAGTAGCGGATCCGGTAGATGCGGTCGTCGGTGACCTTGGCGAGCCGCGGCAGGAAGACCACCGAGATCAGGCTGGTGAACAGGCCCACCACCATGCCCAGGCGGCCGAGGGCGCCGACCTCGGCGATGTTTTCGGTGCCGGCGAAGGCGGCGGCCAGCCAGACCACCAGCGGTCCCTGGATCGAGAAGTAGAGCGCGCTCGGCAGGGTCGGCGCCAAATAGCGGAGGACCCGTCGCCGGTAGGGCTTGAGGTCGACCGAAGGATGGGGCGTTCCGTCCTCGTTGTCGCCCTCCTCCTCGTCGGCGCGTCCGGACCGGTCCCGGGCCACCCAGGCCACGCCGGCCGAAGCGGCGGCCGCGGTGAGCACTCCGAGCCAGGCGCGGAGCAGGGCGGCGACCACCAGGAAGCCGGCGAGACCGAGGCGGATCGCGCCGCCGGCGACCTCGGCCCGGTAGGACTGGCCGTAACGGTCCCGGAGCCGCAGCACCAGCACCCGGATCGAGGAGACGAGCTGGAACCAGACGGTCACCGCCACGGCGGCCGCCACCAGCACGGAGCGGGCCGGGCCGAATCCCTGGCGGGCGGCGACGAACGGGAACGCCACCAGGACGCCGACGGCGCCGAGCAGGAAGAGCCCCCGCCGAAGGGAGAGGACCGCGGCCACGTAGCGGCCGAACGCCTCGCCCCGGTCCAGGGATTCGCGCCGGAAGTAGACCAGCGAGCTGGTGCTCCCCAGGTCGGTGACGAAGTGGAAGAAGGAGACCACCGAGAAGGCCAGGGTGTAGAGGGCGAACTCCCGGACCGGCATGAAGTTGATGAACAGGAGCCCGGCGCCGATGCCGAGGAGCTGAGCCCCGGCCTGGGCGGAGAAGTAGGCGGAGAAGATCTTGGTCCACTGGATCACCCGGAAGCGGACGACCTCGTAGAGGCTCTTCGGCGTTCCGTCCGTCGACGCCCGGTCCTCCGCCGCGGCGGGCTGGTCCCCTCCCCGCGGCCGGTCTCCGGCGCGGTCCCCGCCCCGGTCTCCGCCCCGGTCCCCGCTAAACCGCGCGTCGGCCGTCACCGCGCCTCCAGGTCGGGCTTCACCCCCAGGACCAGGCTCTGGACCCCCGACCACCGCCCGAGCGGACCGCAGCGCGCGAGGAGCTTCATCTCGAGCGCCCGTCCGGGCAGGGGCAGGGGGTGGCAGCAGCCGTCCACCCGTTCGATCCGGAGGCCGGCGCGGCGGACCAGCCAGAGGGTCCGGGGAAGGGTCATCAGGCGGTTGATCGGCTGGCCGGCCTCCTGGTACGGGCTCCCCACCAGGCGCCGGTAGGCGCGGTAGAGACCGACCGCGTTCAGGTAGTTGGGCGTGGTCAGGAAGAGCCGGCCGCCGGGGCGGAGCACCCGCGCCAGCTCGGCGATCGCCGCCCGCGGGGAGGGTACGTGCTCCACCGTTTCGCAGGAGATCACGGTGTCGCAGCAGGCGTCCGGAAGGGCGAGGCGGGAGATGTCGACCACCTGCCAGGCGATGGCCCCGGCCTCGGTTCCGGTTCCCGCTGCGGACCCGGTGCTGGCGGCGGGGGCGGCGGGACCTCCGAGCGTGCCGCCGCGGGTCGCGCCCTTGTGGACCGCGGTCATCGACAGGTCGCCGGCGATCACCCGCCTCGGCGGCCGGGGCCGGCCGGCGAGCCACCAGGAGAGCTCGCCCCGGCCGCAGCCGACCTCGAGCACCACCCGGTCCTCCAGGTCCCGGGGCGGGTCCAGGTGCCGGCGGACCATGATGAACCAGGGCGTCTCGGCGGCCTCCGAGAACGGCAGGCCGTCGTGCCACGCCTCGTAGGCATGGCGGGTCGCGCGGGCGGCGTCCGCGGCGGAGGTACCCTCCGGCGCGGGTGCTTTCCCCTGCACCGGGGCGCTCAAGGCGCGGGCTCCAGCTCGATCCCCCACCGGCGGGCCACGCGGAGGGCCAACCCCCGGGCATCGCGGGCCATGGAGCGCTCGGCCCCGCCGCGCGATTCCGGAGCGGTCTCCCGGTCGTCCAGCCAGTCCATCACCGGAATGTAGAACCCGGTCTTGGGTCGTGTCCAGAGCGCCTGGGGCAGCTCGGGGGCGACCCGGCGGAGCACGGCGGCCTTCGAGGTGGTCCGGGCTTGCTCGCGCGAGGCACCGGCCAGGCTTGCCCGAAGCCAGGCGTCGACGAACGGCACGCGGAGCTCGAGCGAGTGGGCCATGGAGGCCCAGTCGGCGTCGCGCAGGAGCTGGTTGCGCATGTAGAGGGCGCTCTCGAGGGTCTGGACGGCGTCCCAGGCGCGGGGAGGCTCCGCGTTCGCCGAGGGCGTCGGCCCGCCCGGCGTCAGGCCGCCGCGCTCCAGGGTCGCGAGGGCGTGCCGCACCGGGTCGCAGGCGGCGAGGGCCTGGCGGGCCGCATCCTCTCCGAGCAGGCCGTCGAGCAGGGGCGGCAGCTCGTGGGGCAGGAAGAGGCCGCGCCGCAGCACGTAGGCGGCGGCCAGGCGGCCGCCGGTGGACGCCGCCTGTCTCGCGAGCAGGTGGGGCAGGCCGGCGAGCTTCGGGCTGCCCGGCCGGAACCGCCGCGCCAACGGGGCCCACGCCCGCTTCACCGGCCGGCTGCCGAGGACCGGGGACAGAGGGTGGGCCCACCGCATCCACCGCGCGATCCGGGGCACGTCGGTGAACGACGGGTAGCTGCCCAGGAGCTCGTCCCCGCCCAGGCCGGAGAGCACCACCTTGAGCCCCGCATCGGCGGCGGCCCGGCTGACCACGTAGGTGTTGAACCCGTCGATCGACGGCTGGTCCATGGCGGCGAGGGCGTCGTCCCAGAGGTCGTGGAAGTCCGCCCGGGAGACGATCCGCTCCACGTGCCGCGTGCCGAGGCGGCGGGCAGTCGCGGCCGCCAGCGGGCCCTCGTCGTGGTCGGTGCCGAGGGTCGGCTCGAAACGCAGGGTGAAGGTGGTCGGCGGCTCCGGCAGGTGGCGGGTGGCGAGGGCCGCCAGGGTCGCCGAGTCGAGCCCGGAGGAGAGGAAGACCGCCACCGGTACGTCGGAGACCAGGTGGGCCCGGACGCTTTCGTCGATCGCCTCGGGCCAGGCCAGGCTGCCGGCGCCGTCGACCCGCGGGCGGATGGGCCGCGGCGTGCCGAAGGACCCTTCCGTGATCGTCAGCGAAGTGCCCGCCGGGAGCGCGCGGACCGCGCGGCGGATCGTCCGGGGCTCGGGGACGCTCCCCCAGAGCAGGAAGCCGGTGAGACCGGCCGGGTCGACCTCCCGGGAGACGGCGCCGGAGGCGTCGAGCGCCTTGACCTGGGAGGCGAAGCGGAGGACGCCGGCCTGCCGGTCGTGGGCGTAGTACAGCGGCTTGATGCCGAACGGGTCGCGCGCCAGGACCAGGGAGCGGGCGGCACCGTCCCAGAGCGCCAGGGCGTACATCCCCCGCAGGCGCTCGAAGGCGGCCACGCCGCAGCGGGCGTAGAGGGCGAGGATCACCTCCGTGTCGCCGGTCGAGCGGAAGCGGTGGCCGTCCGCCTCGAGCTCGCTCCGCAGGGCGCGGAAGTTGTAGATCTCGCCGTTGAAGACGATCCGATGGTGCCCGTCCGCGCTCGCCATGGGCTGGGCGGCGGCGTCCGAGAGGTCGAGGATCGCCAGGCGCCGGTGGCCGAGGCCGACGCGGCCGTCCGGGTCGAGCCACAGCCCCTCGCCGTCCGGGCCGCGGCGGGCGAGGGCGTCGCGGGTGCGGAGGAGCTCGTCCCGGTCGATGGGCGGGGCGGCGGAGGTGAGCCGGAGGATGCCGTGGATGCCGCACATGGGGTCAGGCTGTCCTCGTCCGCCCGGTGAGCGCGTCCAGATGATGGGACAGGCTCGCGCGGAAGCGCTCCGGCGAGAAGCACCGCTGCCACCGCTCCCGGCCGGCGGCGCCCAGGGCGCGGGCGCGCTCCGGATCGTTCAGCAGACCGGCCAGGGCGCGCGCCAGCTCGCCCGGAAGGCGCGCCCGGTCGTCCGGCGGGACCAGCACCCCGGTCTCGCCCGGGACGACGATCTCGGCCGCGGCGGTCCCGTCGAGAGCCACGACCGGCACGCCGGCGCGCATCGCTTCCAGGTAGACCAGCCCGAACCCCTCGCCCCGGCTGGGCATGGCGAAGACCGCGGCGCGGCGGTAGAGCTCCGCCAGAGCCGCCTCACCGACGAAGCCGGTGAAGCAGGTCCGGCCGGCGACCCCGAGGGCCTCGGCCTTGGCCTCCAGCCGGCGCCGGTCGTCGCCGCCTCCGGCGATCACCAGCCGGGCGTGGGGGACGGTGCGGGCGAGGGCGGGCAGCGCTTCGAGGAGCTCGTCGTGCCCCTTGTAGCGCTCCGATGCCGCCATGCGGCCGACGATCAGGACGAAGCCCCGTCCGATCCCCTCGGGCAGCTCGGGCGAACCCGCCGAATCCGCCGGAAGGGGGGCGTTCCCGGCCGCGGACGGCCACCCTTCGAGCACCGGGTGGAGCGGGCTCGCCGCCAGTCCGGGTGGCAGGAAGGGCTCCCCCCGGGCGAGGGTGGCGGCCGAGCTGGCCAGGACCTGGTCACTCCCCCGGAGGGCACGGCGCTCCAGGAGAGCGAGGGGCCGCCAGACCTCGATGCCGTGGACCCAGACGGCGTACGGGGCGCGGAGCATCGACGGCACCACCACCTGCAGCCGCGCCAGGCCGAGCAGGTCGAACAGCAGGGCCGGGCGCCGGGAGGCTGCGGCCGACCCCTGCGCCCGCCAGGCCGCCCACGCCAGGCGGAGCCGGCTGCCGCCGGCCGTCCAGACCGAAGCCCCGCGTTCACGAAGCTCCGTCGCCAGCGGCTCCGGCGCCCCGTCGCCCAGGTCGAGGACGCGGAAGC
>Ga0210074_1000317_pt1 | contig 18001 bp, 16 predicted proteins | sample China_Galinas_Co_FD_184860 | JGI IMG/M metagenome (GOLD analysis project Ga0210074, IMG submission 184860) | Wetland microbial communities from San Francisco Bay, California, USA, that impact long-term carbon sequestration -... | ecosystem: Environmental > Aquatic > Marine > Wetlands ... | reverse complement strand
GAGGAAACGGAATATAAAATGGTAATGTCGATTTTACCTTATGATAAACAGCAGCAAAGTAATGTCCGAATTCGTGAAAAGTAATTATCAGTAGGATCGAAATTGAGTATGGTAATCCAACGACCATTTCACTCAGCTCAAAAGGGACAAAACCCTTAATCCAATTCACACCTGCAATTGTACTTGTGAGGAAAGTTATAATGAACAAACTAATATGAAGAAAAGGTCTTTCCTTTTTTTCCTTCACTTTTGCAGACGAAATTGTTGAATGATAATTTTCCCCGTAAGGTTCAGACATAATTAGATATCAAAGTTAATTCCAATTGTTACGTAATCTTCAGTAATGGTGTAGAACTCACCATGGACACTTTTACCGGAATAATAAGATGTAAAAATACTAATTCCTCTCGACTCAGGATGTCCAAATTTTATTCCTGCCGTGGCTATGTTCGTTCCGTAATATGTTTCGTTGTAGCCACCAAGTTCAATATCATAACCAATGTAGGGTGTAAAAGCCGGAATATTTAATTCAACAGCATAATAATCGAAACCTGCGCCGTAAATTCCTTTAATAATATCTGTTGGAACTACGTGAATCATATACGTTATAGAAGCATAGATCCTCACGCCGTACAATTTATAATATGGAATGAACTCAAAAAATTCTTTACTGAAAACAAATGGTTGATAATCGTCCATCCAGTTTTGAGTTTCCGAATCGTAATAGCCATCAACAAGATGAGCGCTGATATGACTGAATCTTAACCGTGCACCCCACTCTCTTTTTTCCGATTTAAATTTGTATCCACCATTGATTCCAAATAGGTAGTCGATTGTTTCAACAGGAAACTTAAAATCTGCTTCTGCCCTAGCTCTTGTATAAGTAAAAAAATCAACACCCAAAGAAAAAGTATGTTCGTTATTTATCCAGTGAATAATATCCTGCGTAGTTCCTATATCAATTCTTACTTTTTCTAAATCAAATAAATATTGAAACCCTGTTTTTGGTTCAAGAAAATGTGCAGCAAATGGCTGAATGTTTAAGTCATCCGGAAACCAATCGGTTGTTGTTTGAGCTTTAGGAATAAGTTTAATTATTAATACCAGAATTAAGATGAGAATGATGCGCATTATTTACTTTCAGATTTTAACAGGAGTTTCTTTTTAATTTTTTGTTTGATGAGTTTATTGTAACTGTATTTGAATTTTGATGTAAGACTTGAAATCGCATATAGATTTGTCGGGAATGCAAACGAAGGTTCAAAGTAGCAGTTAACTGTGCAACCTTGACAAAAATCAAACCTTCCTTCATTCTTTATAAAATGTTTTATTTTTTCTGATTTTCTTATTTCATCAATAGATCTGTCGATTTTTATTTTATCATCCGCAAAGTGGTAACAAGGTAGAAGTATTTCATTTTCCGGTGATATTACTATTACTCTTGAAACCGCTTTACAGCTTGGATCATCAATATCGTTTCCGCCGTTCCTTCTTAATTGCATAAATGCTTTGTTGAGGTAAACATCCATTTTACCATCACAATAATCATCAACAAAGTCGATGGCTTCTTGAGTCAATCCCGGATTACCGAAATATGAAAATACAGGATTCACCAATAAAACTAGATCATGCTTTGCAGCTAATTCGTGCATTCGTGGCAATTTTTTATAAGTATCATTAGTAACTGTAAAGAGAATATCAGGAAACTCACCAAGAGATTTTGCGATGTCAATACTATTAAAGATCGATTTGTAACAATCTACTTTTCTAATTCTGTTGTGTTCTTCTTCATCCGGTGAATCAAGTGAAAAGTGAAGTAAATTAATTTTCCCGGCAAGTTTTTCTGCAAACTTTGGATACAGCAATGTATTAGTTGTTATGCTCGTCTGCATTTTCAGATTATGCGAGTGTTCGGCCATAAGATGAATACTTTTGTGAAGAAGGGGTTCACCACCAGTGAGGTCAATAAACTTTACACCGAGTTTTGCAAGTTGATTTGCATTTGACTTAAAGTCATCCAGGTCTGCATAAGGAGTATCTTTAAAATTGGTATGATCTCCAAAATGACAGAACTCGCAAAATGCATTACACCTATACGTAACATAATAATTACAAAGAAGCAGCATTAATAAACTCTATCTTTCCATTTCACTTTTTTATTGAACAACACTGCAAATGGTAAAACCAACACATAAGCTACATAATAAATTTCGAACACTAAAAAATATTTTAAATTTTTCTGAAGACCTAATTTCTGATGAACAGGCCAAAGAACAAAAAAATCAATTCCTATTTTGAAAACAGTAAGATATAAAGCCGCAGTACTAAACATGAATACTGTTAGCAATAAAAATAAGTTGGTTAGAAACGATAACATCATTAATCCAAGTCCTATTGGTGGAGTGTTCATCCCGCCAACCGCCCAGCGTTTTTTTTGATTGAACAGCTCTTTTAAGGATTTAATAGGATTTGAAATAACCAGAGAGTTTCTATTCAGAGGATAAATCACTTTGTATTTATTTAATCTTTTAATTGCGTTCAGCATAAGGAAATCCTCGGTAACACTGAAAGGTAAATTTTCGTATCCACCGGTTTCTTCGTATGCCTTTTTTCTGAATGACATGTTATTTCCAATACAGCTTATTGGTTTTCCAAGATTAATACTACCTGAAGCAATGAAGAGTAAATAAACAAAATCAATTGCCTGCATTGCGCTAAAGATACCATCAACTTTTTGCGATGTAAAACCATTTACAACTCCAACGTCTTCAAAGTAATATGACGCAATAGTTTTTGCCCAAAGCGGATTCACAGCACAATCGGCATCTGTAGTAAGTAATATTTCGCCATTTGAAATTTTAATTCCCTCTGACATTGCTCTTTCTTTGCCCTTAAGCTTTTCAGAACTTCCTTCATCTAATATAATCAGTTGAAATCTATGTTTGTCCTGGATGTAATTTGTAACCAAATCATTTGTCTTATCAGTCGATTCATCATCAATAATTATTATTTCAACCTTATTCACTGGATATTCTAATTTGTTTAATGATTCAAGACAAGTAAGAATATTTGCCTCTTCATTTCTTGCAGCAACGATAACGGAGATGGGTGGGAGTTGCTCATCTTCGAGTTGTGGAAATGTTTTTTTTACACCTACTATAAGAAATGCAGAAACAATAAAATAAGCCGATAAGAGAATTAGAAAAATTATTTCAAACAATTCTCTGGTTCTCCAAATTCATATCCACATTTTGAAACTTGTTTAATCGTAAAATTCAATGACTCTTCAATTATATTGCTGCACTTTAAACTGTCGTGAAACACTATAACTGAATTTTTTCGCAGGTATTTATTAATCGAATGTTTCACTTTTTGAATATCATTTTCAAAATCGTAAGTGAGTAAATTCCACATAACACATTTCAGGTTTAATTTATTCAATAATCGATTGGTTTTAAAATTAAACTTCCCATATGGCGGCCTGAAATATTTCACATCGTAATCAAATTTTTTTTTAATCAAGTTATTGAAAGATATTATTTCTTTAATCGATTCTTCCCTATTCATTTTAGTTAGCGACTTATGATTCATCGTATGATTTGCAATTGTATGACCATCTTCAATAATTCTGGATGTTAATTCCGGATATCTATTGATGTTATTTCCAACACAAAAAAATACAGCTTTAATATTATTTAACTTAAGAATATCAAGAATTTTTAATGTGGCTGTTTCAGTTGGACCATCATCAAATGTTAAAAGTATTTTATTGTTAGAGGCCTTCCAGCTGAAATCAGGGAAAATTTTTTGAACAAGGATGGGAGGAGAATACATATACCTCAACCTTTTATAACTCCACCAATATGCATAATTCAATCCTCATTCGCTCAAACTAAATATCAAAGACTACTATCGTTGTAAAAGTGTCATCATTTTTAACAATTTCAACCTGATGATATGTTACTGATTTTATCTCGTGCTTGAGAGGAATTTTATCTGGCAACTTTGAGCCAGTAAGTTCGGCTGATAGTTCACATCCATTTTCATCATTAAAAATTTTTATCGACTGAACGCAAGTATTGATCCACTTTTTTGTTAATAGCAGATAGTTCAATTCATTTAAAAACGTAATCAGCAATTCTTCAATTGAAGATCCGGATAGTTCAATTTCGGTGGAATCATCATTTTCAAATGATACTTTGTTTATCACCGAATTCAACCAGGCTTCTGCCCCGGCAATGAATAACTCTTCAAGACTGCTACCGCTCAATTCTGCAGTTATACCGGCTTCGTGGTCGATGTATTTATAACTTCTGGTCATAGATAAAAATTGTTTGAAATCTCAGCACAATTTAATAATGAATTTCTAAAATTTAATCTTTATTAACAGTAATATTCGTTGAGTATATTTGAATCCAATTATGCAAAATCTTTCTGAACATCAAAAGGGTCTGCTGTATGTTTTAACTGCCGCTCTTCTTTGGAGTACAGGTGGACTCTTCATTAAACTAATTTCCTTTTCAGCTATGCAATTATCATTTTTCCGGTGTTCAATTGCGGCGCTAACTTTTGCTTTAATATTCAGAAAAAGGATCCTGATTGCTAATAAACTAAGTGTAGCAAACTCATTTATCTATGCAGTGGTTTTGATTTCTTTTGTTATCGCCACTAAAACAACTACTGCAGCCAATGCAATTTTTTTACAAGCAACAGCACCAATTTACGTTTTAATCTTCGAACCAATTTTAACAAAAACAAAATACGAACGAATTAACATTGTAACAGTTGGTGTTTGCGTTTTGGGTATGATTTTATTTTTTGTCGGTAAGCTTGAACCCGGTCATCTTGAAGGAAACTTAGTTGCGCTGATTTCAGGAATTACATTCGCAGCTTTCTTTCTTGGAATGAAAAGAAATGATCAACAGTACCAACAGAGTAGTATTTTCTGGGGGAATATTATTGTTGCCATAGTTTGCGTTCCATTCCTTGCTTCACTTGAATTGATAACATCTTCAGATGTTTGGATGGTTAGTTTTCTTGGTGTATTCCAGATTGCGATAGCTTATGCATTTTTCGCATCAGGATTAAAAAGAGTTATTGCGGTTGAAGCTTCAATAATTTCAATGGTTGAACCTGTACTTAATCCAGTATGGGTTTTTCTTGGCTATGGAGAGACACCTTCTATTTATTCAATAATTGGTGGTTTGATTATTATTGTTGCTATTACCTTCAGAACATTGTATTCCGGATCGGGATTAATAATTCGAAGATTCAAAACTTAGCTCTAAAATTGGATTGCATTAAAGAATAATCCACACTATCTTTTTTTTAGCACACAATAATATTTTGCAGACCAAATGACAATTAAAAAAATAGTCCTGTTCTGTTCCATTCTGTTAGTCATTTCTTTTACAAATTTGATTGCCCAAAACCAAGTAACTTTTGCACCTGTAATTGGCCTTTATTTGTACAATTCTGAAAATTCGTTACCAGTAATGGGTGATGATAACTATTTACTGAATTATGGATTTGAACTTAGCTATAGAAACAATAATCTTTTTGGATATACTATTCAAGTTGATTACTCATATCTTTATTCTGGAATCGATGATGTATTAACATTTGTCAATACTAACGAAGGAGGTCCCGAGCCGATACGGATTTATCAATCTGATGTTTCACTGTCTTTGAATAACCTTGATATATCTCTAATTGGAAACCTTGGAAATAAATTTTCTTTTGGTTTTGGACCATCATTTTCAATCGTCAATCGATCTGTTACTGTTGAATATTATGAGTTTGAAGATAGATTAGCTTCATTCAACGTCGGGATAATTGGACTGATAGATATGAGAATTCCATTCAGCAAGAATACTGAGTATTGGTATTTTTATAGTGGATTGAAGATTAGATACCTTCACGGTTTGTTGTATGATGAAGGTTTAAGAGACTTGGATGGTTACAATCAAAACTTTGTGACTGCAAATTTATCAATTGGAATAGGATATAAATTTTAACTAAAATGAAAGAAATAAAAATATTCATCAGCTTTACTTTACTTCTATTGATTAGTTGCAATTCATCAATAATAGATGATCCTACTATTTCAATACTCTTTTTAGTGCCTGAATCCGCACATGTTAAACTGACTGTTGAAAATAGTTATGATACTTTAATAGCCACGCTTGTTGATGAAGAAAAATCTCCTGGGGCTTATCAGGTAAGGTTCGATGCTTCAAATTTAGCCGAAGGGATCTACTTTTATACTCTCGAATTCAAAGTGAATAATGGTAGTTATCATAAACAAACAAGACACCTAATATTGATAAAATAAAAACCATAAACTAAGATTGAGTTAAATTGACTAAGGTGCCAATCTAAAAATTTTCCATCTCACTTTTTGTTTTTTATAACAAATCCTGTCGTGCAATCTGTTCTCTCTTCCCTGCCAGAATTCAAAATAATTTGGGACTAAAATGTATCCACCCCAATTTGGCGGTAAAGAAATTTTCTTTCCTGAAAATTTTTCTTCAAATTTTTTATAGCGTTTCTCTAAAAAATCTCGTCCTGGAATTATTTTACTCTGGTCAGAAGCCCAAGCTGCAAATCTGCTTTCAAGCGGCCTGCTATTAAAATATTTTTGCGATTCCTTTTTTGAAAGCTTTTTAATCTTGCCTTCAATTCTTACCTGTCTTTCAAGTTCAGCCCAATAAAATAAAAGCGAGGCTGATGAATTTTCTAAAATATCTTTTCCTTTGGAACTCTTATAATTAGAATAAAACTTAAATCCAGAATTACTAAATCCCTTCAGCAGGACAACTCTTGCTGTAGGCTTACCATTTTTGTTCGAAGTAGCCAGGATCATCGCATTTTGCTGTGGCAGATCAAATTTAACTACATCTTTAAACCAAAGTTCAAACTGCTTAATGGGATTATTCTGAACGGTTTCTTCGGATAATTTGTTTAGCTTATATTCACGACGTAAGTTATTTATTGACTTACCAATTTGCATAGAAATCTGTTTTATTTATTGAACAAAGATTAACTATTTATTTATAATAATCTTTAATAAGTTACTAAAAAGAAATAAAATACAAGACATTTCAAATGAAAAGTAAAGACCTAAATCAAAGACAACTGGAAGAACTAGAAAAGTTTGGAGCCAACACCTGGTTCGTTGAATATTTATATAATCAGTTTTCAAGTAACCCTGAGAAAGTGCCTGAACAGTGGCGAAAATTCTTTGGAGAAATCTCAGGTAAAGACGGAGGAAATGGAAAAAATAATTCTGATGTATACTCGTTACTTGGGGAAAATGTTAAGTTGCCCCTACCGGGAGACAATGATGAAGTTCAAATAATTGCAGGAAGTTCTGAAAAAATTCTTAGTAATATGGTTAGCAGCCTATCAATTCCCGTTGCTACTTCCCAAAGAACCATTCCTGTTAAATTGCTTGAAGAAAACAGAACGCTAATAAACAACCATCTGAAGAGATCAAATAGAGGTAGAATTTCTTTCACACACCTGATAAGCTGGGCAATTCTGAAAGCAGTTGAATCGATGCCTGTGATGAACAATGCATTTACAGTAATGGATGGAAAGCCACACTTTATAAAAAGGAAAGATGTTAACCTTGGATTAGCGATTGATATTGAAAAAAAAGATAGTTCACGCTCACTTATTGTTCCGAATATTAAATCTGCCAACAAATTAAACTTTAAAGAATTCTGGAATGCTTACGAAGATCTGGTTTCAAGATCCAGAAAAGGAGCAATTGATCCCAATGAATTTATGGGAACAACAATCACTCTGACAAACCCGGGAACAATTGGAACGGTTGCATCTGTACCAAGGTTAATGGTTGGTCAGGGAACAATCATCGCAACTGGTGCAATTCAGTACAATGCTGAATACCAGGCGATGTCGCCAACAACAATTTCTACTCTTGGTGTCAGCAAAGTAATGAACATAACCAGCACTTATGATCACAGAATTATTCAGGGTGCAGAATCAGGATTATTCCTTAGAAAAATAAATGATCTTCTTCTCGGAATGAATGATTTCTATGATGAGATTTTTAAAGCACTTTCACTTCCCTCCAAACCTCTTAGATGGCAGACAGATTATCAACCGGGAATTTTTGAGACATCAGGAGGCAATACTGAAGAAATTGTAAAGCAAGCGAAAGTCTTGCAGCTAATTAATCTATATAGAGTCAGAGGTCATTTAATTGCTGATCTTGACCCATTGGGTTCAAAAACACAATACCATGCTGAGTTGGATCCATCAAGTTATAATCTAACTATTTGGGATCTTGACCGACATTTTATTACCGGTGGATTTGGAAACCTCAACACAGCTACTTTACGCGAGATATTAAATATTCTCGAAAAAACCTATTGCGATAAAATTGGTGTTGAGTATATGCATATTCAGAACCCGGCAGAAAAAGCGTGGATTCAGAATAAAATGGAACCTATTAAAAATATTCCTGCATTAAACAATGAAATCAAAAAAAATATTTTAAAAAAATTAATTGCGGCAGAATCATTTGAGCATTTTATTCACAGCAAATTTGTGGGTCATAAAAGATTTTCGATAGAAGGATCAGAAACTCTTCTTCCGGTTCTTGATATAATTTTGGATGATGCTGCCGAGCAGAATATAAACGAAGTCATTCTTGGGATGGCCCATAGGGGAAGATTAAATGTTCTGGTAAACATAATCGGTAAATCTTATGATTCAATCTTCAGTGAGTTTGAAGATATTCATGATCCAAATTCTATTGCAGGTTCAGGTGATGTAAAATATCATCTTGGAGCAACCGGTAATTACAAAACTTCAACAGGGAAAAATATAACTGTTTCAGTAGCAGCAAACTCAAGCCATCTTGAATGGGTTAATCCTGTTGTGGAAGGAATGGTAAGATCGAAGCAAACAAGATTGGATGACAATAAAAGTCACACCAAAGTAATGTCGCTATTAATTCATGGCGATGCAGCATTTGCCGGACAAGGAATTGTTGCAGAAACTTTGAATCTCTCGCAGTTGAGTGGATACCGAACCGGTGGAACAATTCATATCATCGTTAACAATCAGATTGGGTTTACAACAACACCAGATGAAGCACGTTCTTCGCAATACGCTACTGATGTTGCAAAAATGATTCAAGCCCCGATATTTCATGTTAATGGTGATGACCCCGAAGCAGCTTTATGGGTTGCACAACTTGCTTTTGAGTACAGACAAATATTTAAGAAAGATGTAGTAATTGATTTATTCGGATACAGAAGACATGGTCATAACGAAGGCGATGAGCCGGGATTTACCCAGCCAATTATGTATGCAAAAATTAAAAATCATCCTTCTGTGAGAGAAATTTATCAGAGAAAATTAATCGAACGTAATGTCATTACCGAGAATGAAATTAAGAAAATTGATGAAGATCTTAATAAAAAAATGAGTGTTTCAATTGAAAAAATCAGAAAAGCGAGTAAGAAGTTTGAAGGTGATCAAATTCTGGCAATTCCCAAAAGTGTAATTGAAACAATTCATTCAGAAAAAGATACTTCAATTCCTGAAGATGTACTAACTAAAATTGTAAATGGATTAACCCAAATACCGAAAGACTTTAATGGACATCCCAAACTTTCAAAATTTCTTGATGTAAGAAAAAAACTTCTTGATGGTTCAGCTGATGCCGACTGGGCATTTGCAGAATCCATTGCCTTTGGAAGTTTATTGATTGAAGGAATTCCTGTGAGACTTAGTGGTCAGGATAGTGTTAGAGGTACTTTCAGTCAAAGACATCTCGCATTTACGGATATTAAAATTGGTTCTGAGTATTTCCCTCTGAACCATTTGAGTAATGAACAGGCACATTTAGAAGCACTTGATAGTTTACTTTCTGAAGCTGCTGTTCTCGGATTTGAATTCGGTTACAGCGTTGTTGATCCGCTATCACTTGTTATATGGGAAGCACAATTCGGCGATTTTGCTAACGGCGCACAAATTATCATAGACAATTTTATTGTCGCGTCTCAGGAGAAATGGCAGATACCAAATAATCTTGTTTTACTGCTGCCTCATGGTTTTGAAGGTCAGGGACCAGAACACTCAAGCGCAAGACTTGAACGTTTCTTAATTCTTTGTGCTGAAAATAATATGCAAGTTTGTAATGTAACCACCCCCGCACAATATTTTCATTTGCTAAGAAGACAAGCAAAATCCGGGATGAAAATTCCCTTGGTTATAATGACCCCTAAAAGTCTGCTTCGTGCGCCGGACGCAAAATCTCCAAAAGAAGAATTTCTGGATGGAAAATTTGAAGAAATACTAGATGATGAATCAATTGAGAACAAAGAAAAAACTAAACATGTTATCCTAACCAGCGGCAAGGTATATTATGATTTGATGAGATTTAGAAGTGAAAATAAAATTAAGGACTGCGCAATTCTCAGGATTGAACAATTTTATCCCTATGCTTCAAAGAAAATCAAAAAAATATTAGGACAGTATAAATCAATTAAGAAAGCAAAGTGGGTGCAGGAAGAACCAAAAAATATGGGTGCCTGGAGTTTTCTATCACAACGATTAGTAGATGATTTACCGGCAAATTGTAAACTTGAATATTCAGGTAGACCGGAAAGTGCTAGTCCTGCTGTTGGCTCTTATAGTTTATCGATTCAGCAGCAAAAGAAATTGGTAAAAGAAGCGTTTACTTGATAATATTTGTACTTTATACTTTTATAACTTTATCAATGTTCACTATGCTTACGACTTCACCAGCTCGATAATTAATTAAAAGATTCACCGAGCCAGAATTATCAAATTTAATCCATTGACCTGCTGCCTTGCCATTAATAAAGTTTCCTTCGCACTTAATAGCACCATCACTATAAAACCATGTCCACTTTCCTGTTGGTTCATCATTGTTGAATGATCCGGTGCATTCTAACTGACCATTGTCAAAATAGTATTCCCAATTACCATCATTTTTATTCATATTCATGAACCCTTTTACAGCGTAGTTCCCTTCTAATGTAAGTAAAAGATACTGACCCTGCTTAACTCCGTTTACTACTTCGTATTCAACAATTAATTTATTATTAATTGTATCCTGCATTATCCCTGTAAAAGGTATTGATTGATCATTAAAATAAATTAGATCGTCATTGGATGAAATAATTATTTCGTGATTAGTTGAACCGAACTTAGGATTGATAAATAAAATTACAGCCATCACAACGATTATAAGAATTTCGAGTACGATGATATAAGAAAACAATTTAACTTTATTTTGTTTAAGCACTTCTAAACCCTCCGTAGTCATAATAGAATTAAAAAATAATTCTATTCAAATATTATAATTTAATTGGTTTTTTAGCCCTATATGACAATATTTTAATGGCAAGGATTATTCCAATATTCTTCATTCTGTTTTCCTTATCAATCGAAATTAAAATAATCATTTTGTTTTGTTCTGATACCATCTTGCGCCTGGCAGCAAATAATGATACAGAAAAATTTAACATTTCGAGCCTGTGCGTCAAATTAAATAGCCCTACGTCCAAAAAAGAATATTTGGCTTATTGGCACATTTATTGGCAAAATTAGAATGAAAACAAACCAACCGAGGGCAAGTTGAAGGAATTTGAATTCAGACATCACGGTGATTATTTAATCACATCTTTAAATATTGAAAAAGCTACTTTTCAAGAAGCAATTGAGTTTAAAAGCCTAATCGATGAAAAGATTGACGAGGGTTTTAATAATATAATCATTTCATTAAATGGATGTGATACACTTGATTCTGCTTTTATAGGTGTACTCGTTGTTATCTGGAGGAAAGTTCGATCTCGGGGAGGTTCATTAAAACTTGTAAAGATGGGAAAATTTGAACATTCAATTTTGCATTTAACCGGTGCCATTGAAATATTTGACAAATATGATTCAATTCAACAAGCCATAGAGAGTTTTGAAACTCCAGTCGCCTTGTCAAATAATTGACAAATCACATAAAACTTACCTAAAGTCGACCATAAATTAATAATCAGTTAGAATTAGACCTGATTTGATCCGCTCAGAGTAGAGATTAATAATTTTTAGTTTAAAATTTTAAATGAAGAGGATAGTTTCTTGCTGAAAAATCACTTCTTCAAAATGTATGGGACAGGAGGGTTAGATCAGGATTGTCTTGCACCTAAAAGTATGTAAACTGTAACAACAGTAACAATGGTAAAAATTATTATTCCGGTCAGCATAACACACCTTGAAAATTATTATTTATGACTCACAAAAAAAATCAAACTTGCTGAAAGTGTTTGCCCTCCCTTTCAACAAAATTTACAGTTTAAGCTACAAAAATTCGGCAATAATTGTACCTTATCTGCAATCATTATCGCTTTCAAAATAATTGAATTTCAAGACTTATCAAAACTCACATTTTTATTTTGATACGTTGTAAAAATATTCCTCGCATCTTGAAACATTTTTTATAAGAATTGTAAATTACAAGAAGCCGATTTGAGAAGCAGAAAGAAAGTGTTAATTTTCGTTTGGATAATAATAAAATCATTGCGGGCGTAACTCAGTTGGTAGAGTGTCAGCTTCCCAAGCTGGATGTCGCGGGTTCGAACCCCGTCGCCCGCTCTACTCAATTAAAATTTGTTTTTTTAATCTATTAGATAGATATTTGTGCCCTTATTTACTGGGAGCTTAGCTCAGCTGGTTCAGAGCACCTGCCTTACAAGCAGGGGGTCAAAGGTTCGAATCCTTTAGCTCCCACTCTTTATCTTCTTCTCTATTGATTAAATTGTTATCTATACCCCAATTTAAAATTAATTGTTCCGTAACTAATAGTATTCGAGGTATGTATGGTCATATTTTCTTCGTAATTAACATTATAAATAAATTCAAAAATAAAATCCCTTATCGGTTCAACTCTTATCCCCACATTAATAATATTATTATTAATTCTAATCCCATCTAAAAATATTGCTGTTTCATTTTCCAGATTTTGCCCATGGCTGATATTAATATCACCACCAACATTTTTAATTAAAGTACCGGAAGTATCATAAACATTTTCACCACTTCTTATGTATCTATAATCTATTGATGCACGAATCCAATCATTAAAATCATAAGAGAGTTTTGTAAAAAGCTCATCAGAATTAGGTCCAATTGGATGTCCAAGATTAACTCCCCATCCTGAATATATATTTTTTGGATTGTTATGCGTATAAACATAGGGTCTTATCTTGGTGTATTCAACAATGAAGGATAAATCATTCATCGTAAAAGCCTCATACCAAAATAATCCCAATTGATAAGCTGTTTTATTCTTATAACTATCTAAATCCTGAAGATTAGAAAGTATATTCTCATCTAATAAAAATGTTGCTTGAAATTCTAAATTATCAATAAAATTTGTTTGCAAATCAAAGTACAGATTGCCATTGTCTCTATCTTGATTTGACATTTCAATAAATTTATAAAAACCAACCGGTGTTAAATATGAAAGATCAATTCCCCGGTCAGAATAAATGATACTTTCTCCAATTCCAATCTCAAAAAGATCTTGCAAAGAGAACTTTAATCGGTTAAATGCCCAAAATTTTGTGTACCTATCTGCAGGGTTTGATGAAAAATCACCTACAGTTGAACCATGAATAGAAGTGAAATGAACTATGCCATAATCAAAATCAAACTGAAAAAAATCTAAATATGGACCCAGACCAGATAACATTAGTTTGTTACTATATCCATACCCGATTGTTTTAAATTCTCGGCCAACCTGAAAGGTCAGACCCATCTTTTCAACAGGTTCAGTATAGTACTTTAAATATGCTTCCGTAAAATCATAATTGCCAATATTTTCGGTATTCTCTACCCACTTAAAAGTTTGCAGTAGTTTAGGATCAATAAGTTCAGCAACCTGTCTACTTCCTGCGGCACCGCCTTTTAGAACCATCAGATTGTAACCAAGATGCTTGAATACCGTACCACCAATTCTGAAACCGATGTCAAAAAGATGAGCATTGTTAGTCAACGGGTTAAACTGTTGACCGTAAGAGTAGTCTCCAATTACATTTATAAAAACATTGGCATCTTCTTCAGCAAGAGCGTAGAAATATTTTATTTTATTTGTCAATAATCCCTCGAGACTTTGTCCGAAATCTTCGTCTGGACTAAAGAAGTATGTTGTGTTTACTGTATCCAGAACTTCGTAAAATTCTGATTTATATCGGTTCAACAATTCTTTTTCAGTATTGCTTAAATTTTCGAACTCGGATTCTACTTTTAGCAGGTAATCCTTAACCTGAAATTTTGATAAATTCGGAACGTCCTCACTTATATAAGGAATAATATTCTTTACTTTCATCTGCTTCAGAAATATGTAAACGGGATGACTCAGAGGCACGTTTTCAACTTGAGAATAGGCAGAAAGTACATAGCAAAACAAAACCAGCAGAAAACTTCTGCGAATTATCTTCATAAAATTTACTTATCAGTTTAAAATGTTTTGATCAAATATAGCAATTGGAGGAATGAATGAATAATCAGTTAATATTCACTTTTTCGGATTATACAAATGGGTTGTAATAATTGTTGGTTTGTTTATTCCAAAAAGATTTTAAAAATGCCCTCACCCTAAAAAATGTCGTAGCCAAACTAGTATAAAGGAGATATTACGATTCTTTATCCGATAAATAGTCTTCTACTCTTAATGCAGGTTGCAAAGCGTACTGGTTATATGATAGAAGAAGATTTCGCGCCTGATTGTAACTTTCCTGTACCATCCCTAATAAAGTACTTGTCTGAACTAATTTACTAATCTGGTGATCATAAATATTTTGATTATCATCAAGAATTAGATAGTCGGTTACGTCTTTATGATTTTGCAACCACAATTCAATTTCTTTACCTCGAGATGCGGGACGTACAACAGGTGTCAGCCAATCCTTGTGTAAAAATTCCATGAAACCATTTTCATTTAATTCTTTCAGAAGTCTGTTCATTGAGCCGTTTCGCCAGGTTGAAGATATAACAATCTTTAAAGAAAATTCTTCAACAATTTTTTTAACGAGAACGACACAGTAAGGATCAAACCGACTTACATTTTCTCCCGGTTTATAGATATACTTGTAGTAAAAATTTGAATTAAGGACACCGTCAATATCCAAAAATAAAACTTTTTGACTCAAACTTTGTCTTTCATTTATTGCACATTCTACTAGTCATTTATTAGATAATAAACACTATTAAAATGCCAACTTAAATCTGAATCAGCACTTAGATTTCTTATTTTCAAATGTAATTCTTGCCAAATGACAAGTAAAAAGGAATTAATCCGTCGTAAAATTCAATAGAGAAATTCTCAAACTGCTAAAAATGACGTGCTTAAAATTTTCAATCTCGATGAGAAAAATATCAGATAAATAAAAGGATAATGGGATTGTTATGTGTTTGGAGCCAGGCAAAGAAAAGAGGCTGTCATACAAACAGCCTCTATAAATTTTTATGAATATATAATTTTGATTTCTACTTTATAAGCAGCATCTTTTTACTTTGAACAAAGCCACCAACATTCAGAGTGTAAAAATAAACCCCGCTTCCTAATTCGGAGGCATTAAATTCAACTTCATATTTTCCTGCCGATTTTTTTTCGTTTACTAGAACCGTTATTTCATTTCCAATTACATCAAAAACTTTTAAAGTTACATAAGTGTTCACAGGTAACTGGTAACTGATGATTGTACTTGGATTAAACGGATTAGGATAATTTTGTGCGAGTGAAAATTCTGATGGTGCAATTTCAACATCAACTATATTTGAGTACTCGTAACCACCATTAAAATCTATCTGCTTTAATCTATAATATAATTTGGATGTTTTTAATTCAGATATATTGTCAGAATAAGAGTAGCGCTGTTGCTCAGTTGTTGTTCCATTCCCTTCTTTAAATCCTACAGTCATCCAGTTAGTTCTGTCTGAACTTCTTTCAATTTCAAATCCAAGGTTATTCAGTTCAGTAGCTGTAGTCCATTTTAGAGATACAATATTTGATTGAGAAATTGCCGAGAAGGATATGAATTCCACCGGGATAATACTTGTTGAATCAATAATATGACTGTAGTAAACATCCTGCTCGTTATTAAATGTAGCTGCCCAGGCTAAACTAGCTCCAATGCTATCAGAGACCATGTGAAAATAGTCACCCATTTTATTTTGTTGAGGCCAACCAAGATGCGGATTGAAATAGTCTGATAGTTTTTCATTCTGTGACCAGGTCAGACCACCATCTTTTGAATTCGAGTAATACAAAGCTGATAGATAAGTTCCGGGATTATCACGTGTATCCAGCCAGATTACATCAATACGTCCAGTTGGAGAAACTGACATGGTACCGAACCATTGATATGCCGATGTACCAATATCATCATTAACTCTGGTAGGCAAACTCCAGGTTGCGCCACCATCTGTGCTCCGGGCAAACATTACATCAGACGGATCGGAATTAGAATTTCGATCGACAGAACACAATAAGTAAACATTACCATTGTAAGTACCACCGGAAGTATCAACTGCAATAGATGTTTGCCCTCCAAGTCCACCAGGATTTGGTCCAATGCCGTATGTAATTGAACCATCTAAATTTACAGTAGTATACATATTCCATGATACTACTTGACCAGCGATTTGTGCATTCGTGGATTTTGCTACCAAAAAATTGGAACTGAAACCGTCTGTTCCACCAACATACAGTTCACCAGTCGGGCCGACAATAAGTGTTCCCCAGGAAGGGTCATTAGGGATTGTTATACAATTTTCAAAACTTGTTCCTTCATTAGTAGACCGGGTAAAAAATCCGGGATAGCAGGTGCTAAAAAAACTAGTCCAAAACGCATAAATATGTCCATTGCCGGGGCCTTCTGTTTTATCTATCGTCATCCACTGTTTGTCTCCTCCTTTTGCATCGACTCCAGCATCCCATGAAGAACCTCCAGTACTTGATTTGAATACCTTACAATAATAATCTGGATCATTCGTTAAACTGTTATAGTAAAAATTTCCATCTACATCGTAATCCAGAACAGGATCTGAGCGAAACATACCAGGCTCAATAACACCAGGAAAAGTCCATGATTGTCCCCCATCTGTTGAATAGCCATATCCTGCCTGACGAAAATTGCTAGTCACAGTATTGAACTGCCTCCAACCTATTACAATTTTATTTCTGTTATTTGGATCAATCGCAATAGAAGGTTCATTTGCTGCATCTCCTAATATGTTTTGCCCGTTTGCATCAACATTTACCTGAGTTGTAATGATGCTATTCATTTCATAATTATACGCAGGAGATCTTCCCAGATTTTCTCTGTTAACAGGGACGTATTCATCATCTTTAACCTCATGATGCAACCTGGGATCTAGGGAATTATCTTTCTGGCCATCTTGAGAAAAAATTTGAGTTGGTAGAATAACCATGGCTATAATAATTAATAAAATTATTTTCAAAGAAGGACGAAGCTCATTTCTGGTAGAGGAATTATTCATTATAATCTCCAAATTTTAATTTCGGAAGTTTTAAATATTTAATAATATAAATTTACAAATAATATTCATCTTCTTTTCTAACTAGTCAAGATACATATTGAGTTTTAATGATATATATGGCTCGATTTGAATGTGTGAAATGATTCCGAATTAAAAGAATAGCTCTAAAAAAGAAAATCCCCATAAGGGGAATTTTGAATCGTGCGAAGCCGATCTTCCTTCGATGAAAAAATTCTTCTAGGGTAGGAAGACAAGAATTACTCTTACCTTCAATTATAAAATAAAAAAGCCCAGATATTCTCTGAGCTATTTGCGGGGCCGACGAGACTCGAACTCGCGACCTCCTGCGTGACAGGCAGGCGTTCTAACCAAACTGAACTACGACCCCGAATTTTAATTGCAATGAACAAGTTCCATTAAAAAGCAGCCCAAATATATG
>Ga0210074_1000316_pt1 | contig 18065 bp, 29 predicted proteins | sample China_Galinas_Co_FD_184860 | JGI IMG/M metagenome (GOLD analysis project Ga0210074, IMG submission 184860) | Wetland microbial communities from San Francisco Bay, California, USA, that impact long-term carbon sequestration -... | ecosystem: Environmental > Aquatic > Marine > Wetlands ... | reverse complement strand
ATGCGCTGAAATATTGCGCAGCGGGGTGTTGTTGAAAGTGGTTGAAAACGAGTTGGGTCCTCTCAAATAGTGACTGTTTTAGGCAATATTGGCCAACTGGCTACCTGCCCTGCCGATACCCTGCAACAGGATGCCGGGCTGATTAACAAGGCCGCCCTGGTGTTTGATGAGAAAGGAATTCTCTGGGTCGGCAGTGAATTGCAACTACCCAGTTCGTTTTCCGGTCATGAATTTATAGACTGCGGTCAGCGACTGGTTATTCCCGGGCTGGTCGACTGCCACACCCATTTATGCTTTGGCGGTTGGCGTGGTGATGAGTTTGAGATGCGCCTGCAAGGCCGCAGTTATCAGGAGATCGCTGCCGCTGGCGGAGGTATAAGGAGTACCGTCGCAGCTACCCGTGCAAGTTCTGCTGAGCAGTTACTGGAAAAAGCCCTGTGCGCACTCGCAGGTATCCTGGATTTGGGCGTCACAACGCTTGAATGCAAATCGGGCTATGGTCTTGAGGAATCAGCTGAGCTTAAGCAGTTGCAGGTCTACCGTCAGCTGGATGATCTGCAAGCTGTTGAGCTCATACCTACATTTCTGGGTGCGCACATGTTACCGGATGAGTATCAACAAGACCGGGAAGCCTATATCCAATTGCTCTGTAATCTATTAATTCCGGAAGTAAGTAAACATGAACTCGCACGCTTTTGCGACGTGTTCGTTGAAGATGGTGCTTTCACGTTGACAGAGGCAAGAACAATACTTGGAGCCGCCAAACAGGCAGGCTTAGGTTTAAAAGTGCACGCCGATCAGTTAAGTAGCGGGGGCGGGGCACAATTGGCCGCCAGCCTCGGAGCAGTATCGGCTGAGCACCTCGAATATGTCGATACAGAAGGTATTAAGGCATTGGCGGAAGCCGGAACGGTCGCAGTCAGCTTGCCGTTGGCTTCACTCTATCTGAATGAGCGCTACCTACCCGCGCGGGAAATGCTTGATGCAGGTGTCAGGGTTGCAGTAGCAACGGATTTTAATCCGGGCTCCGCTCCCAGTTATCACTTGCCGTTGGCCATGACCCTGGCCTGTCTGAATCAGAAAATGACACCGCAAGAAGTTCTCAAGGGCGTCACAACCGTGGCGGCCCGTGCCATATCGTCCGAGCAGCGCATCGGTTCACTACTGCCCGGATATAATGCAGATATTGCAATTATTGATGCACCATCAGTTAACCACTGGCTCTACCACTTCCGTGCCAATGCCTGTTGCGGTGTGATTAAGTCCGGGAAGTGGGAAAAAAGTCTCCGCTAGATACCACCAAAAGCCGGAATTTACCGAAAAACTGCATTTTCACCCGCTACTCCAATACATTTAATTCGAAATGATTCGCATTTAATTGATCTGGATTATGTATCTGGCATGTAAAGATGCTTTACAATACACCTGTTAATGCGAATCACTCTCATTTAGATTTTAAGGACAAACATGACACTTGCTGATCTGGCCCGAGGCGATATTGCCAAACTGGACGAAATTGATACCAGGGACCCCGGCGTCATCAGATTGATGGTTCTGGGTATGGTTGAAGACATCGTTGTGCGTATGGAAAACATTGCCATCGGTGGAGATCCGTTGGAAGTTGGTTTCTTCGGCAGTTCCGTTTCCCTCCGTAAAGAACAGGCGCGTCACTTCAAAGTCACGCGGATAACGGCAGGTGATTGAAAGCACCGAAGTTAAAATTCCCGTCAGCGGTATTGGAATCAGGCGTAAAGCACGGGCATCAATAGCACTTATCGGCAACCCAAATGCCGGTAAAAGCACCCTGTTTAACCGTTTAACCGGTCTACGGCAAACAACCGGCAATTTTCCGGGGGTAACGGTTGAAAAACATCTGGGTACCGTGCAACTTGCCCATAACGCCTTCAACCTGATTGACCTGCCCGGAATTTACAGCCTGGACGGTACTTCGACAGATGAGCGCATTGCGGTTGATGTAACACTGGGACGTGTGCCCGGTACCGAACGTCCTTCCGGCCTTCTCGTCGTCATTGACGCCACGCATATTTATCAGGGCCTCTACCTGCTGGAACAATTACTGGAACTGCAATTACCTACCATTGTTGCTCTGACAATGATCGATGCGGCCACTGCAAGTGGCATCAGTATTGATATCGTTGCACTGCAAAACGCCCTTGGTGGTGTTCCGGTTTATCCGGTGAGCAGCATCAGCGGCCATGGTCTTGATGCATTAAAGGAAGGTCTCGAACACATCACTTCGACGCCTTTTCCTTCCATTCCCGCTTCCTGGCCGGAATTTAGCGAAACTGCCGAGCAACTCTCGCAGCAACTGGGCCCCGACTGGCAGAGGATTGATGTCATCCAGGCTTTGTTGAGAACGCACCCGGGTTTTGCGGGGAGATTGGGAAAACTTTTAGGTCAGGACACGGTCGACAATCTGCGTTTGAAGCTATTTGGAGACGCACCGCCTGCTGCTGCTGAAGCACGCCAACGCTACCAATGGATTAAGACTGTCATTGCTGAGGTCCAGGAGCAGGCACCCCTATACAGTAAAATTAGCGCCCGGTTGGCGCGATGGACCAATCGACCCTGGCCCGCCACCCTGTTATTTTTCGCCGTTTTGTTACTCGTTTTTCAAGCGGTTTTCACCTGGGCAACACCGATGATGGATGCTATCGATGCGCTTAGTTCAGGACTGGGTCGGTTGATCATAACTAAAATGGGAGACAATGCCCTCAGCAGTTTTCTGGCCGACGGCGTCATTGCAGGTGTGGGCAGTGTCCTCATATTTCTGCCTCAGATACTGATTCTGTTTCTGTTTATTATTATTCTTGAAGACACCGGCTACCTGGCACGAACTTCTTTCCTGATGGACCGGGTCATGCGCACAGTCGGACTTTCCGGTCAGTCGGTCATCCCGATGCTGTCAAGTTTTGCCTGCGCGGTGCCATCGATCATGGCGACCCGTGTAATTCCAGATCGCAGGGACCGTATTGCCACTATCCTGGCTGCACCTTTTATGACCTGTTCGGCCAGGCTCCCGATCTATGCATTGCTGATCGCCGCGTTTGTACCCAACCAGTCCATCGGTTGGATGAATCTTCAGGGTCTGGTCTTATTCGGTCTCTATATTTTGGGTATTCTGGGCGGTTTGGGCACGGCATTGCTACTCAAGTCCTCCGCATTAAAGGGTCCAAAACCTCATTTTATGCTGGCGCTCCCGGATTTCAGGGCGCCCAACTTACAGACGGTCGCAATCAAGCTTTTTGACCGTGGCCGGATATTTCTGAAGCGCGCCGGTACCGTTATATTTGTCGTTGCAATCCTGGTCTGGACGCTGGCTTACTTCCCCCGTATGGATACAACTGAATACGCCACCGTGGCGACCACCGGCACCGCGCTTGACCAGCCGGAAATCGCCAATAAAAGGTCAGCCGCGCAAATGGAGCAAAGCTGGCTGGGTCGTATCGGTCGCACCATTGAACCTGTTTTCAAGCCCCTGGGCTGGGACTGGCGGGTCTCATCTGCCGTTATAGCCGGCTTTCCCGCCCGTGAAGTGGTTGTTGCCGTCATGGGGACCATTTATGCCGTAGGATCGGATGCGGATGAGCAAAGCCTGTCTGAAAAACTCAGGTCGGCCAGGTGGCCCGATGGAAAACTTATTTTCACCTTGCCAATGGTCCTTGGCTTGCTGGTTTTTTATGCCTGGTGCCTGCAATGTGCGGCAACGCTCGCAACCATCCGCAGAGAAACAAATAGTTGGCGCTGGCCTGTTTTCGCATGGGTCTATATGACGAGTATCGGTTATACCGGGGCCTTTGTTATCTTCCAGGTGGGCAGTATTCTTTAACCCGCATATTTCACCAGTCGGTAACGGGCCTCTCTTTAAGTGAATGATTTACTTAAATTAAAAGACATTATTTCAAATAAATCCCAAGGTACACTTTGTACCCGGCCCGATACCTATCCCGGCTCTGGCTTGTGCAGATGCCATATTCCGGGATACTGGTGAAATATGCGGGTTAACGGCAATTAACTAAAACTGCTGTTCAATAAAAAAGCCCGGCGATACCGGGCTTTTTTTCTTGACTCTGGCGGTAGATTATTCGACTTCAGCCTCATCGTCCGCACGCGCACGGCCAACCAGTTCGACATAAGCCATCGGGGCTTTGTCACCGGTCCGAAAACCGCATTTCATAATACGTAAGTATCCACCTGGACGCTCTACAAAACGGGGTCCAATTTCATCAAACAACTTGCCAACAGCTCCCTTGTCACGCAAGCGATCAAACGCCAGACGACGGTGAGCAACACTATCGCTCTTGGCAAGTGTGATCAGCGGTTCAGCAACACGTCGCAGTTCTTTTGCCTTGGGCACGGTTGTTTTGATGATCTCGTGCTCGAACAGTGAATTAGCCATGTTACGAAACATGGCCTTTCTGTTACTGCTGTTGCGGTTCAGTTGTCGGCCTGATTTTAAATGACGCATATCTCGTTCCTGTTTCTGTATGCTCTTTCAGAGTTTGGTTTTAAATTTAATTAAACGTCTGACAGCGCGGCCGGTGGCCAATTTTCAAGTTTTGTACCCAGTGACAACTCATGCTGAGCCAGCACATCCTTGATTTCAGTCAACGACTTTTTACCAAGGTTTGGAGTTTTCAACAATTCGACTTCAGTTCGTTGCACCAGATCGCCAATGTATAAAATACTTTCTGCTTTCAAGCAGTTGGCTGAACGAACGGTCAACTCCAGATCATCGATCGGACGAAGCAGTACCGGATCAATCTCCTGGTGTTTTTCCTCTTGCACGATTTCTGTACGAGCCTTGAAGTCAACAAATACGGCCAGCTGGTCAGCCAGGATATTTGCCGCCATTTTAACCGCAGCTTCACAATCCATGGTGCCGTTGGTTTCAATATCCAGGATCAACTTATCCAAGTCGGTACGTTGTTCTACGCGTGCAGTCTCAACACTGTAAGAAACGCGACGCACGGGGCAAAATGACGCATCCAGCATCAGGCGACCAATGGGACGGCTTTCTTCTTCGCTGACAAGATACTGATTTGCAGCCTGGTAACCCACACCCCGCCGTACTTTCAACTGCATATTTATGCTGCCGTTTTTCGACAAGGTGCAAATCAAATGGTCAGGATTTATCACTTCAACATCGTGATCGACCTGGATATCGCCAGCAGTCACCGGACCCTGACCTTTTTTGCTCAAGGTCAAAACGGCCTCTTCACGCTCATGCATTTGCAATGCAACACCCTTGAGATTCAATAGAACTTCAATGATATCTTCCTGTAGACCTTCCACCGCAGTGTACTCATGCAGCACCCCGTCGATTTCAACTTCCACAATTGCATAACCAGGAATTGAAGACAACAACACCCGGCGCAAAGCGTTACCCAGCGTGTGCCCGAACCCCCTTTCCAGGGGTTCAAGTGCAATACGCGCGCGATTGGGGTTGATCTCTTCAACGCCAACTGCTCTCGGCCTTAACATGCTTTCAATCACATCCATCATGGGATGTACCTCACTATATAGTTAATCTGATGAAGTTTTCCTGCCTACAGATGACAGAAAAACCAGGGCACTACTTGGAATAAAGCTCAACAATCAAACTTTCGTTAATGTCAGCTGGCAAATCAATTCGATCAGGGTAGGTCTTGTAGACGCCTTCCATTTTCTCGTTATTGACTTCCATCCATACTGCGACCAGATCCATTTCCTGGCTCAGTGTAATCGCTTCTTTCACACGCAACTGGTTTTTGGCTTTGTCAGCTATCTTCACGACATCACCCGGTTGTACCTGGTATGACGGAATGTTGACCTGCTTGTCATTCACCTTAATTGACCTGTGTGAGACCATTTGCCGTGCCTGCGCACGCGTAACAGCAAAACCCATGCGAAATACCACGTTATCAAGTCGGCTTTCCAGCAGTCGCAACAGGTTTTCACCTGTAGCGCCCTTTTGTCCGGCAGCTTTCTTGTAGTAGTTACTGAATTGCTTTTCCAATACGCCATAAATACGACGTACTTTCTGTTTTTCACGCAACTGAGTAGCGTAGTCTGACAAACGCTGGCGCCTTGAAGCACCATGTTGTCCTGGCATCTGATTGAGCTTGCACTTGGACTCAAGTCCACGTGCAGGACTTTTCAGACCCAGGTCTACACCTTCACGGCGCGCGAGTTTACAGGTTGGTCCAATATATCTAGCCATTACTATAACTCCTAAACGCGACGTTTCTTAGGTGGACGACAGCCGTTATGTGGAATCGGCGTAACGTCAACGATGTTGGTAATTTTGTAACCCAGTGCATTCAATGCACGAACGGAAGATTCCCGACCAGGACCAGGTCCCTTAATGCGAACTTCCAGATTCTTCAGGCCAAATTCGAGTGCAGTACGACCTGCAGCCTCTGCGGCCACCTGGGCGGCAAATGGCGTACTTTTGCGCGAACCACGGAAACCGGCGCCGCCGGATGTGGCCCAGGAAAGAACATTGCCCTGCCTGTCGCTGAGCGTAATAATCGTATTGTTAAAAGAAGCGTGTACATGGGCGATACCATCGACCACGACCTTTTTGACTCTCTTTTTAACTTTTAATTTTGGCTTTGCCATTAGTAATCCACCTGCAACCGCTTAACGCTTGATCGGACGCCGAGGACCCTTGCGGGTACGTGCGTTCGTTTTTGTACGCTGACCACGCACCGGTAAACCACGGCGATGGCGAAGACCCCTGTAACAACCGAGATCCATTAGTCGCTTGATATTCATTGCCACTTCGCGGCGCAAATCACCTTCAACGGCGATCTTTGCAACTTCTGCACGAATATTTTCGACTTCAGGTTCTGATAGATCTCTTATTTTTGTGCCAGGTGCCACATTGGCGGCCTCACAAATCTGCAAAGCGCGTGTGCGTCCGACCCCATAAATAGTGGTCAAAGCAACCCATGCGTGCTTCTGGTCTGGTATGTTGACTCCCGCTATGCGAGCCATACTACGTACTCCTGCTACTGTTGGTACTGCTTAAAGTAAACAGCACATTATATCGAAACTTTCTATCCGGAAAAAGCTGCAAATCACATTAATGTGAATTGATTCAACCCTGTCTCTGCTTGTGTTTTTTGTCCTCACAAATGACGAAAATCACGCCTCTGCGACGAACAATTTTGCAATTCCGGCAAATTTTTTTAACTGAAGCTTGCACCTTCATTGCAGCTCTCCTTAGGTAACAAAGGCGGTCACGCTGTACCGTTTAACCGGACTGGCGCATACCGCCGACAACTGCATGACTTCGGTCATGCTCTCAAATACCAATACTATCGGCGTACCACACCTGAACGCCCGTAGGACTTCAAGTTTGCCTTTTTCATCAGGTTATCGTATTTGTGCGATATCAGATGAGCCTGCACCTGGGCGATAAAGTCCATGATAACAACTACAACGATAAGCACTGAAGTACCACCAAAATAAAATGGCACCGCCCAAATCACCCTCAGAATATCTGGTAACAGACAAACTGCGACCAGGTATAAAGAACCAACCATCGTTAACCTGGTCAGCACACTGTCAATATAATCGGCTGTATGACGACCGGGACGAATACCCGGGATAAACGCACCGGATTTCTTCAGGTTGTCCGCTGTTTCCTTGGAATTGAAAACCAATGCCGTATAGAAGAAACAGAAAAATATAATCAGCGATGAATACAAAAGCGTGTATGGCAGATTGCCCGGTGTTAATGCTGCCGAAACATCTGTCAACCAACCAAGGTTTTCGGACGTGGAAAACCAGGTCGCCAGGGTAGATGGAAAAATGACCAGGCTTGACGCGAAAATGGCCGGGATCACACCGGACATATTCAATTTTAATGGTAAATGCGTCGCCTGGTTCTGATACGCAACCCTGCCCTGACGCTGAGCATAATTAACCGTAATTCGCCGCTGGCCGCGCTCTACCCGGACAATGAAATAGACCACACCGATAACCAGCGCCAGGATAAACAAGGTCGCCGGTATGCTCAATTGACCGGTATTGACCAACTCCAGCGTTCCCGCAACGGCACGTGGCAATCCGGCAACGATACCCGCGAAAATGATTAACGAGATGCCATTTCCCACACCTCTTTCCGTGATTTGTTCACCAAGCCACATCAGAAATAATGTGCCTGCCGTCAATGTAATCATCGCGGTAAAAATAAAACCAAAACCGGGAGAGAACACGATCGATGTCTGGCTCTGCAGCGCAAGCGCCACACTACCGGCCTGGACACCGGCCAGAAGGACGGTAAAAATACGTGTGTACTGGGTGATTTTCTGACGACCGCTGGAACCTTCCTTCTTCAATTGTTGCAACTGCGGTACTGCGCTGCTCATTAGCTGCATGATAATTGAAGCCGAAATATACGGCATCACACCCAAGGCAAACAAAGAGAAGCGTTGCAACGCGCCGCCTGTGAACAGGTTGAACACATCAATGATGGTCCCCTGTTGTGAATCCATGAATTGCAAGAGCGCTTGCGGATTGACACCAGGGACCGGGATAAAGGTACCGATGCGATATACGATCAGTGCCGCGAACACGAACAGTAAACGCTGGCGCAGCTCGGTCAATCGACCGATGCCACCAAGCGTATCTGCAACTTGTGAAGGCGTCTTCGCCATTACTCGACCTTTCCACCTGCCGCTTCGATCGCCGCTTGCGCGCCCTTGGTAACCGCCAGACCTTTAAGCGTCACGGCACGACCAACTTCACCGGTATTAATAACCTTCACCTTACGTGCATCGTGCTTGACAATTCCGGCCTTTTGCAGTGCTTCAATATCTATGACATCCACATCCATAGCCGCAATGTGATAAAGACGTACTTCGGCATTGTAGCGCTTTGTAAACGAAGAAAACCCACGCTTGGGAAGGCGGCGCTGCAGTGGCATCTGTCCACCCTCGAAACCGACTTTGTGATATCCTCCGGCACGGGATTTCTGGCCTTTATGTCCACGCCCGGCAGTCTTACCGTCGGTTGAACCGATCCCCCGGCCTACGCGTTTACGATTACTTTTACTGCCTTCAGCAGGACTAATTGTATTCAATTTCATGACTGTACTTTCCTTAAACAATTGGGGTCAGGTTCAATTTCCCTTCGCCATATTCCGGTTCGCAGATGAGGGGGGGCAGGAATTTGAACCTGACCCCACTTGTTTAGACCTCTTCCACTCGTACCATGTAATAAACTTTATTGACCATGCCGCGTATCGAGGGTGTATCTTCCAGGGTTACGGTCTGGTGCATGCGTTTGAGTCCGAGGCCGCGAACGCATTCTCTGTGTTTGGGCTGAGTACCAATTGGTGAACGTATCAGCGTTACATTTATCTGTTCTTTCTTAGCCATTGTTCTGCTCAGTTATGGTTCGCCATGATTTCATCAACTGTCTTGCCACGTTTGGCCGCAATTGACTCCGGGTTATGCATGGCCTTCAGGCCCTTGATGGTCGCCCTAACGAGATTGACCGGCGTGTTTGAACCGACACTTTTTGCCAGTACATTGTGCACACCAACAGTTTCCAGTACAGCACGCATCGCTCCACCAGCAATAATGCCTGTACCTTCTGAGGCAGGCTGCATATAGATTTTCGAGCCACTGTGAGTGGATTTTACGGGGTGCCACAAAGTACCATCCTTGAGGGAAATGGTGACCATGTCACGACGTGCCTTTTCCATGGCTTTCTGGATTGCGACAGGGACTTCCTTGGCTTTTCCATAGCCAAATCCAACCTTACCGTTACCATCGCCAACAACACTCAGCGCCGTGAAGCTGAATACACGTCCGCCCTTCACAACCTTGGCAACCCTATTGACGGCTACCAGTTTTTCCAGCATTCCGTCACTAATTTCTTTGTCCATTCTCGACATTTTTATACCTGCTTTTCTGATTCAGTCAGTGGGGCGAATTAAAATTTCAGCCCGCTTTCGCGCGCAGCATCAGCCAGTTCCGCAATTCTGCCGTGATAACGGTAGCCGGAACGGTCGAATGCCACATCTGTTACGCCTGCAGCCACCGCTTTATCAGCTACTGCTTTTCCTACGGCTTTCGCGGCATCCTTGTTACTGGTGCTTTTCAAGCCGGAACGCAATTCTTTTTGCACGGTTGAGGCTGCTGCGATAACGCTGCCACCTTGCGGTGCAATGACCTGCGCGTAAATGTGACGTCCACTACGGTGAACTGTCAAACGGGCTACACCCAAACGACGTATGTGTGAGCGGGTTTTTTTCGCTCTGCGCAAACGTGCTGTTTTCTTATCCATTACATTTTCCTCTTAAGCAAGCCGGGTCCGTTTCAAGACCAACCCGTTAAAGACCTGTGTTAAGCCTTTTTGGCTTCCTTCCTGGCAACTCGTTCATCCGCATAACGTACACCTTTACCTTTGTAAGGCTCGGGTGGCCGATAGGCACGTATTTCTGCGGCAACCTGGCCGACTTTCTGTTTGTCACAACCACTAACTATAATTTCTGTCTGTGAAGGTGTTTCAATCGTAATGCCTTCAGGAGCGGAATATGAAATCGGATGCGAAAATCCCAGCGCGAGATTCAGTTTTCCTCCCTCAACCTGGGCACGATAACCAACACCGACCAGCTGCAACTTTTTCTGAAAACCGGTGCTGACACCGGTAACCATGTTGTTGACCAGGGCCCGGAATGTACCAGCCATGGACAGATCCTTTTCATTTTCGTTTTTAACCAAATACTCACCATCGTTTTGGTCAAAGCTTATACCAGGGTATAAAACCACGCTGAGGTTACCTTTTGGACCCTTCACACTCAGTTGTGAACCACTGATATTAAGATCAACACCAGAAGGCAATTTAATAGGATTTTTGGCTACGCGTGACATATGTGTCTCCTAATTCTCTACAGGCACTTAAGCCACGTAACAAATAATTTCGCCGCCGTAACCAGCGCTACGCGCTGCCACGTCAGTCATAAAACCACGCGAGGTGCTTACAACTGCAATACCCAGCCCATCGAGGACACGGGGCAAGTCATCCTTGCCGCGATAGATCCGCAAACCGGGCCGACTTGCACGTTTAATGCTGTCGATGACGCCACGCCCCTCAAAGTACTTGAGTGTTACCTCAAGGTTGGGCTTGCCATTGTTTTCGTCCACACGAAAATCAGTGATGTAACCCTCGTCTTTCAACACCGAGGCTATACCCACTTTTACTTTCGAATTCGGCATGCTTACCGTAACTTTATTGGCTGACTGTGCATTCCTGATACGGGTCAGCATGTCGGCAATCGGATCACTCATACTCATGATTAAATACCTTGTTTCAAATTTATAGCCAGGTTAAACACCGGCTACCAACTGGCCTTTCTAAGCCCTGGTACATCACCGCGCATCGTTGCCTCGCGCAGCTTGTTACGGGACAGCCCAAATTTACGATAGAACCCGCGTGGCCGCCCGGTTATCTGACAACGATTTCGCTGCCGTGCAGGGCTTGAATCCCGCGGCAACTTTTGCAACGAAAACATCGCCTGCTGTTTCTCTTCAAACCCAACTTCCGGGTCCGCAATGATCGCCTTGAGTTCGGTACGCTTGTTGGCATATTTCCCAACCAGCTTGGTGCGCCGTTTCTCGCGATTAATCATGGATACTTTTGCCATGCTAAGGTCCTTACCTATTTATCTTTGAAGGGAAAGTTAAACGCCTGTAACAGCGCAAGTCCTTCCGCATCGTTTTTTGCACTTGTGGTGATGGTGATATCCATACCGCGAATAGTGTCAATTTTGTCAAAGTCAATTTCGGGAAACATGATTTGCTCAGTAATACCGAAACTGTAATTACCACGACCGTCAAAAGATTTACGGTTGAGGCCGCGAAAATCCCGAATACGCGGAATTGAAATATTTACCAGGCGGTCCAGAAATTCGTACATACGCTCACGACGCAATGTGACCTTACAACCAACCGGCCATCCATCACGAATTTTGAACGAAGCCACTGATTTGCGTGAATTGATAACGATCGGTTTCTGACCCGATATTACTGTCATATCCGCAGTTGCATTTGCCATCACTTTCTTGTCAGTTACGGCTTCACCTACGCCCATATTCAACGTAACCTTGGTGATTTTTGGCACTTCCATGATGTTTTTAAGCTCGAGCTTATCCATCAGTTGCGCAATAAGATTTTCTTTGTAATGTGTTTGTAATCTGGACATTTTACTGATCTCTAGATATCAACGGCTTCGCCGGTAGACTTAAAAACACGCACCTTGTTTCCATCTTCCAGTGATTTAAATCCAACACGGTCTGCTTTGCCGGTTGCCGGATTAAACATTGCCACGTTGGAAATGTGAATCGAAGCTTCCCTTTCAACAATACCGCCCGGCTTGTTACGACCCGGATCCGGTTTGGTGTGACGCTTGATCATATTCACATTTTCAACCAGTAGGCGATCGCTATCCAGAACCTGGAGTACATGACCCCGCGTTCCTTTGCTGCGACCTGTTATGACGATAACTTCATCGCCTTTATGTATACGTTTCATTTTCTACTCCTCCCGCTCAAAGCACTTCTGGTGCCAGCGAGACAATCTTCATAAACCGTTCTGTGCGCAGTTCACGCGTAACCGGTCCAAAAATACGGGTGCCAATCGGCTCAAGTTTTGGGTTCAGCAAAACTGCCGCATTTCCATCAAACCGGATCAAAGAACCATCATTACGTCGCACACCGCTTCTTGTACGTACAACCACAGCGTCGTATACCTCGCCTTTTTTAACTTTGCCGCGAGGAATTGCATCCTTGACGGTCACCTTGATGATGTCACCAATACGAGCATAACGGCGCTTGGAACCACCCAGCACCTTTATACACATCACCCGGCGTGCACCGCTATTATCTGCGGCTGCCAACATGGACTGCATCTGAATCATTTTAGTATGCTCCGGTTTAAACCGATGGTCGGGCTATTGTGCCCGCTCCAGAATCTCAATTACCCGCCAACTCTTTGATTTTGAGAGAGGGCGGCACTCGGCGATCAAAACTTTATCGCCTTCTCCACAACTGTTTTCTTCGTCGTGCGCAAGAACCTTCGTGGAACGCTTGATGTATTTACCATACAACGCATGCTTAATCTGGCGTTCAATCAGCACGGTCACACTCTTGTCCATTTTGTTACTGACAACCCGACCGGACTGTGTACGTTTGATCTCTTGTGTAGTAGTCATGCCGCGTTACCTTCAACTGATTTTTGAGTCATGACGGTCTTTACCCGCGCGATATCGCGGCGGACACGACGTAATTCATTGACGTTGGTCATTTGACCCATTCCTTTTTGCATTCTCAAACTGAACTGCTCCTGCAACAGGCGTTTCAGCTCGTCACGCAGTTCAACCGCTGTCTTGGTTTTCATTGTGTTCACGTCCATTACATCACCGACCTGGATACAAAGGTTGTTCTAACCGCAAGTTTGGCCGAGGCCAGGCGGAACGCTTCACGGGCTAATTCTTCCGAAACACCCTGAATTTCATAAAGCACACGACCAGGCTGAATCGGGGCAACCCAATATTCGACGTTACCTTTACCCTTGCCCATACGTACTTCCACCGGTTTCTTGGTCATTGGTTTATCCGGAAATACGCGAATCCACAGTTTGCCACCACGCTTTACATAACGGGTGATGGCGCGACGTGCGGCTTCGATTTGACGTGCGGTAATAAACCCACGTGTCGTAGCTTTAAGGCCATACTCACCGAAACTGACGCGGTTACCCACCTGGGCCAAACCACGGTTACGGCCTTTCATCTGCTTTCTGAATTTTGTTCGTTTAGGCTGCAACATCACTCAGTCTCCTAGTTGGCGCCTTGCTTGCTACCAGTTTGTTCAGTTTTGGGCGCGTACAGATCGAACACCTCGCCCTTGTAAATCCATACCTTGACGCCAAGGATGCCATAGGTTGTAGCGGCCTCAACCACTCCATAATCAACATCAGCGCGTAAAGTATGCAAAGGCACCTGGCCTTCCCGATACCATTCGCTACGTGCAATATCGGCACCGTTCAAACGACCCGACAGTTTCACCTTGATACCCAGAGCACCCAGGCGCATGGAATTGCCAACCGCCCGCTTCATCGCACGCCGGAACATAATGCGGCGCTCGAGCTGTTGCGCGATACCTTCAGCCACCAGTTGAGCGTCCAGTTCCGGTTTACGAATTTCTGCTACCGAAATGTGAGTCGGAACACCCATGCGCTCGGTCACATCACGGCGAAGGCGTTCGATGTCTTCGCCTTTCTTACCAATCACAATACCCGGCCTTGCCGTGTGTATGGTGATACGGGCAGTTTTCGCAGGCCGTTCAATTTGAATACGACTCACTGCTGCCTGTTGCAGATGCTTTTTCAAATACTCCCTGACCGCGAGGTCAGAATTCAGCATTTCCGCATAATCGCCACGTTCTGCATACCAGGTTGAATTCCAGTCCTTGGATATGCCAAGGCGGATGCCGATTGGATGTACCTTTTGACCCATAATATTTGTCCTGGTCTATTCGCTGTCGGCCACAGTCAACGTTATGTGACTGGTCCGTTTTAAAATTCGTGTGCCACGTCCTTTCGCACGTGCTCTGCCCCGCTTCATTGTTGGACCCTCATCCACCATGATGGTAGAGATGCTCAATTCATCAATATCCGCGCCGTCATTGTGCTCAGCGTTGGCAATTGCAGAAAGCAGCACTTTTTTTACAATGTGGGCTGCTTTCTTGGTGCTGAAAGCAAGTAGTTGCTCGGCCTTTTCAACCGGCATACCACGTACCTGATCCGCTACCAGGCGTACCTTTTGCGCAGAAATTCTGGCGCCTCTTAATTTTGCTGTTGCATTCATGGCTATTACCTACTTGGTCTTGCGATCACCCGAGTGACCTCTGAAGGTCCGGGTTTGCGCAAATTCACCGAGCTTATGACCGATCATCTGATCATTGATCAGAATCGGCACATGTTGCTTTCCGTTATGCACGGCAATGGTTAAACCAACCATTTCCGGCAGTATCATTGAACGTCTCGACCACGTCTTTATTGGACGTTTATTGTTGGTCTCGACGCTATCCGACACTTTCTTTGCCAGATGATGGTCAACGAAAGGTCCTTTTTTAATCGATCTTGCCATGTTCGCTATCCGTTATTTTCCAGACCGACGGACGATATACTTATCCGTGCGTTTATTACTGCGAGTCTTGTATCCCTTGGTTGGAACACCCCATGGTGAAACTGGATGACGACCACCTGAAGTACGACCCTCACCACCACCGTGTGGGTGATCTACCGGGTTCATGGCAACACCACGAACGGTCGGACGAACGCCACGCCAGCGAGTAGCACCGGCTTTACCCAGCTTTTCCAGGTTATGCTCGGAATTCGAAACCTCACCAATGGTTGCGCGACAGCGAGTCGGGATTTTGCGCATCTCACCAGAACGCAACCTCAAAGTCGCATACTCGCCTTCACGCGCCACCAACTGAACCGCTGCACCCGCACTACGTGCGATTTGTGCACCCTTGCCCGGCTTCATTTCGATGCAATGCACAACTGTACCTACCGGTATGTTGCGCAATGGCAAGCAATTACCAGGTTTGATAGCTGCATCGCGACCGCTCTTTACCGGATCACCGGCACGCAGGCTTTTAGGAGCAATTATGTAACGTCGCTCACCATCCGCGTACAGAACCAATGCGATATGTGCAGTGCGGTTCGGATCATGCTCAATGCGCTCTACGCGTCCATCAATACCATCTTTGTCACGTTTAAAGTCAATTACACGGTAGTGCTTTTTATGACCACCACCAATATGACGCGTGGTTATACGGCCGGCATTATTGCGACCACCCGTACGTGACTTTTTCTCCAACAGCGCGGCATGCGGAGCACCTTTGTGCAGATGATCATGCTTGACCTGCACAACACCACGGCGTCCTGCTGAAGTTGGTTTTGCCTTAACAATTGCCATAACCAAATATCCTTAAACTGATTCCCCGCCCAGGAAGTCAATAACCTGACCTTCCTGTACGCGAACGTATGCTTTTTTCCAGTCGTTACGCTTACCGGCACGGAGCTTGAATGTCTTGCTCTTGCCTTTAACATTAACAATGCGAACCGACTCAACATTGACCTCGAACAGCTTTTCAACAGCGTCCTTGACCTCTTTTTTATTGGAGTCGGTAGTTACCTTAAAAACGTATTGGTTACTACTTTCACCGACCCTGGTTGACTTTTCTGTCATCCGGGGAGAAAGCAAAACCTTGTATAAGCGCTCGCTGCTCATCCTAACCACTCCCCAATTTTCTTGACCGCTTCCACGGTCATGATCACTTTATCTGCAGCCACCAGGCTAACCGGGTCCAGTCCGGCAACGTCCAATGCGTAAACATTGGGTATATTGCGTGTTGCCAGGAACAGGTCACCGTCAACTTCCGCCGTGACTATCAAACCTTTCTCAAAATCCATTTGCGCCAGTTTTTTCAGCATTTCACTGGTTTTCGGTGCGCTGAGCTCAAATGTTTCCAGCACAATCAGGCGATCCTGACGAACCAGTTCCGAAAGGATGGCCTGCAATGCACCGCGGTACATTTTCCGGTTTACCTTTTGCGAATGGTCCTGTGGTCGGGCAGCGAATGTTCTACCACCTCCGCGCCACAACGGGCTCCGGATGCTGGCGTGGCGTGCCCTGCCAGTGCCTTTTTGACGCCATGGCCTTTTGCCACCACCACTAACCTCGGCGCGGGTTTTCTGAGCTTTGGTCCCGGCACGTCCACCTGCCAAATATGCAGTGACGACCTGGTGTACCAGCGCTTCTGAAAAATCACGCCCAAATGTCGCGTTCGATACTTCGACCGTGCTTCCGCCTGCGACTGTGAGTTCCATCATCATTCTCCTCAGTGCATCTTCACAGAAGGACGAACCGTTACCTGGCCATTTTTTGCACCCGGTACCGCGCCTTTGATTAACAACAGATTACGTTCAGCATCAATCTTGATTATTTCAAGGTTTTGAGTTGTAACGCGTGCATTGCCCATATGACCAGCCATTTTTTTACCCTTGAATACACGTCCGGGAGTCTGATTCTGGCCAATTGATCCAGGCGCACGATGCGACAGCGAGTTACCGTGAGTGGCATCCTGCATTGCAAAATTATGCCGCTTTACACCACCGGCGAAACCCTTGCCAATGCTGGTACCGGTGACATCAACTTTCTGACCGGATTCAAATTGCTCAACATTAAGTTCAGCACCCGCTTCCAGGTCCGTCCCTTCCGCATCATTCAACCGCAGCTCCCACAGACCCTCACCAGCTTCGACGCCGGCCTTACTGTAATGACCTGCCTTCGGCTTGCTAACCAGGCTGTTCCGTTTCTTGCCTATCGTCACCTGCAATGCATTGTATCCATCGGTTTCGACAGTTTTTACCTGTGTCACACGGTTCGGGCTGACCTCGATGACCGTCACAGGAATGCTTTCGCCCTGCTCAGTAAACACCCGGGTCATGCCGCGTTTACGGCCTATTAATCCAATTGTCATTGTTCTGCCTATCGTCCTGTTCTCGTCTAACTGATCAGTACAACTTGATCTGTACGTCAACGCCAGCTGCCAGATCCAGCTTCATTAGCGCATCGACAGTCTTGTCATTGGGATCCATAATATCCATCAGGCGCTTGTGTGTACGTGTCTCATACTGGTCTCGCGCATCCTTGTTAACATGCGGAGAAGTCAAAACGGTAAAACGCTCAATACGAGTGGGCAGCGGTATCGGACCCCGCACCTGCGCGCCTGTCCGCTTCGCAGTTTCCACTATTTCACTGGCCGAACGGTCGATCAAACGATGATCGAATGCTTTCAACCGGATACGAATTCTTTGTTCAGCCATTTCTTTAGCTCGCTCTACTCGTCTTATTCAAAGATCTTGGCAACAACGCCAGCACCAACCGTACGGCCACCTTCGCGAATCGCGAAACGCAGGCCTTCTTCCATCGCAATCGGGTTGATCAGCTCTACCTTCATCTGGACATTGTCCCCA
>Ga0210074_1000315_pt1 | contig 18070 bp, 16 predicted proteins | sample China_Galinas_Co_FD_184860 | JGI IMG/M metagenome (GOLD analysis project Ga0210074, IMG submission 184860) | Wetland microbial communities from San Francisco Bay, California, USA, that impact long-term carbon sequestration -... | ecosystem: Environmental > Aquatic > Marine > Wetlands ... | reverse complement strand
AGCGAATAATGAATAGTTGGTGAGTAAGAGGAGGATACAGGATAAATATTTTAAAGCTTTCATTCTATTGCTCCCTGTTTTGTTGGTCTAAACGTAATAAATTACATTTTAAGATTCAATTTAAATAAACAGCATCCCTCAAATTTTAATATCTTTGTTCATAATTTTTCTTAGAATAGGCAATTTGAACGATTTTAATTACATAGATCATTACAAAAAAGACGCAGTAGAATTCGATTATTTCGAAACGCGGAAGGGAGCAACAAAACACGATGAAAGTCGTGTAAGAGAGTATATAATTTCAAAAGTTCCGAACAATGTGAATTCGATTCTGGATGTAGGCTGCGGAAAAGGCTGGGTAGCTAAAGAATTCCTTCCAAGATCAAAGAAGGTTTTTTCGCTTGATGTATCAATCACCAATCCCGCGATAGTAAAAAAACTTTATCCTGATGTAAATCATTTTGGTATTACAGCAGATTCATTTCATCTTCCATTTAGTAATCAATCATTCGATTGTATAATTGCTTCGGAAATAATTGAGCATGTTTACGATCCCGCAGGATTTGTTAGAGAGTTATTCCGTGTGTTGAAAAGGGGAGGAAGTTTAATAATTACAACTCCTTACAAAGAAAAGATAATTTATTACCTTTGTATACATTGTAATCAAAAAACACCTGCCAATGCCCATCTTCATTCATTCGATGAAATAAAATTAGAGAGTCTTTACAAAGAAGATGATTTGAAAAAATTCAGCTTCGAAACATTTGGAAATAAAGCACTGATATTTTTTATGACTTATGTAATACTAAAATTCTTTCCGTTCTGGCTATGGAAAATAAAGGACAAGTTTGCAAATCTGATTTACGATAAGCCAGTGCATATAATTTGTGTTTATAAAAAGGGGTAATACCTCATAGTTTCATTCTGAATGAATCCAGCATAGCTGGATGACTGAAGAATCTAGATGATTTTTTTGCTTTGAGATTCTTCGCTTCGCTCAGAATGACGAATTCAATTTAAAGTTTTCAATAGTCCATTAACTTCTTTCTCCCAGTTCAATTCCTGTGAGGCAATAAGGCAATTATGTTTTTTACTTGAGCGCAAATTGATATCTTCTGTTAACTTTTTAATCGCAAATATTAGATCTTCTTTATTTTCGATATCAATTGCAAATCCAATATCGTATTTTTCGACAACCTCTTTCATTTGTGGCAGATTGCTAACAATCACGGGAACTTCTGCCATAATGTATTCGAACAGCTTATTAGGTAAAGCATAATAGTAACTTTTGCTCAGGTTTTCAATCAATGCAACTCCGATATCGGCCGATGAAGTCACTTTCGGTAGATCTTCCTGAGTGAACTTTCCCAGGAAGAAAACCTGGTCCGACAAATTCATTTGCTCAGTAAGTTTTTTGTAGTAAGATTCTAATTCACCTCCGCCGGCAATTGCAAACGCACATTCAGGAATTTCTTTCAATATTGAAAATATGTTTTCAATACCTCTGCCCTTAAGAAGCATTCCCTGATACAGCAATATTTTTTTCTCTTCAGATATTCCCAATTGTGAACGAAGATTAACATTGACATCCGGTTTATAATAACGCGGCAAGTTTCTCAATAAAATAATATTATCGAGTGCATATTCTTGTTTTAGAAATTCGCTATCCATCTGACCGGTAGCGATCACATAATCAGCTTTTTTTATGAAGAGTTTTTCAGTCCATTTCCAAAAAAGTTGCTTAAACTTTTTGTCTTTTAATCCTGCCAGGTAGCTAAACAACTCACGTGAATCGTAAAATACTTTCGCACGTTTCAGCTTTCCAAAAATAATGGCAAAAGGTAATGTGTAAATATCTTCAGCAAAAATTATTGACGCTTTTGTGGTTATCAATTTTACCTTCAAATTCCAGATAAATTTCAGATAAAATGAAATTGAGAGAAAACCTTTGTTCAATTTGAATATGCTAATATTGCCCCGTGATTCGCTGAATTCTTTAGTCAGCCAATCAAACCCGATGAATTCTACTTCGTAGTTATTTGCTTCGAGGGTATCGTAAAGATTTTTACACCGCGTATCGTAATTGAGGTTACCGAGAAAAGTTATAAGAACTTTTTTTTTCTGGCTCATTGAAAAATAAAATCAGTTTATAATTTTTTTCTGAGAGTATTTCGCATAACAGTTTTAGCATCGAACTTTTCTTTGAAGTCAATCAGGTTCATACTTGGTGTCATAGGATTTTCAGCTTTGGTATCCTGAGAAACTCCGATATCAACATACTTATATCCATTCTCTGTTGACCATTTTACAACTTCATACATTACGCGATGTATAGGCTTTAAATGTTCGTATTCATAAAGGAGCATATTGTAAAAACATAGAGTCACAGTTTCATTTGCAATAAATACAGAAGAACCTGCTATCGGTTTATTCTTATAGTAAACCATAAATAAGATGAGTTTGTCAGGAAGCAGTTGTGTTAGTTTTATCAAATCGTCGAGCGAGTGTGTTGGTTTTACATTGTGGCGAGCTTTGTTCTCTAAAAGAATTGGATAAAACTCATCATATCTTTCATTTATTTCAACTCTTATATCCGGATTCTTCAAAGTTTTCCTGATATTTCTTCTCACCGTCTGCTGAAACCTTGAAAGTATATCTTCATCTCTTTCAAGTTTTATTGCGCTTGAAATATAATGCAAATCATAGCTGAATCCCTGCCATAACATTGCGAAGTCAAGGTTTTCATTCTGATGTTTTTCGTAAACTCTTGGTGCGGATGTAAGCAGAAATTCCTTTATTCCAACATTCTTTCCATACTCAAGCAACGTTGAAACAATTCCCATTGCCTGAATAAACTTAACATCCTTTGTAACAATTGATCCATAGCTTGCACCTATAGGAGATTCATATAAATCACCAATACGTGAACCAGGAAGTACTGCAATTATATTTCCCTTTTCTATAATGACTAGGTGATTAAAATTAAACTTTCCCGGAGGGTGATAGTCAAAAAACTTTTGCATATGAAACATTGTGCCGTTATTAGATTCAAGCACAAACTGATCCCACTTGTCTTTCCACTTTTCAGAATATTCGATTATTTCCATTCAGCCATATTTTGTTTGAATTCAATTGATCAAATTTACAAAATAGTAAGAAGCAATTACGGGTAAATTTCAGGGTAATTTCTCGTAAAAAATAAAATCATTGAAGGCAGCAACTTTTTTGAACTGATCTGACTTTAGAATAATAAAATCTGGAAAATCATATTTTTGAAGCTTTAACTCATCTATATGTTTCTGGTTGTATAAGACCCAATCACCTTTATTTAGTTTAGTTAAATCAAAAGTTCTTCCCAGAATTCTCTTGGAGATGTCGCTTTCATAATTTCGGATCAGGTCGATACTATACTTTGTAAAATGATCTGTATAAATCATTTGGGAGGAGTTCTCTCTTAGAAATTTTTTTAACTCATCAAGATAATCAGATTTAAAAAAAGTTTGATATTCAAAACACATTATTAAACTACCAAGCGTGTAAATTATAATTAAACCTGCTTTGATATTCCTCGAAAATTTGTTTAGAAAAATAGATGAAAGAATTATTGCAGGCATTAAAAGTGGATAGATATACCAGCTTCTTGAAAGATCCAGTGGTTTGTATTCTGTAAAAGAAGTCGTAAATGCGATCATAAGTAAAGCTGTCCCCCAGAACCAGAAATTAACTAAAGCATATTTATTCTTTTTAAAATTTAAATAGGTTTGAACTGAAGCCACAATTGGGAGGAAGAGATAGAACCTTCTGAGAAAAACAGACTTTGCATTAATTAGTATAAGTTGATCAAATATGTTCTTGAAGAAATTTTTTGAGGATGATAATTTTTGGGCTGTATAAGGGAAAAAATCATAATAGCTATACTCATAGTTGAGGTTAGTTACAGTAATTCTATAAAAAAAATCATTGTGGAGAAAAAGATAAATGATCCCTTCAAAAAAATAATTTAATCCAATAAATAATATCCCAATTAAAAGCTGCGGAACAAACTTTCTATTTTTGATGCCCAGGTAAATGGAGAGGATCAGAAATAAAATTAAAATGTAGTATGCGTTCTCTTTAATTTGCATCGAAACGAACAAAAAAGAACCACCGATATATGATAGGAAGATCTTTTTACGAAAATAAGATTTAAGTAGAAAGTAAATCCCTAGATTTATAAAAAATACATTTATCAAATCAGGAAAGTTTAGTGAGGCAAACACAATATCTGTTGGAAAAAAAGTAATTAAAAAAGTTGAAAGGTAAGCAATCGTATCATCTTCGGTAAAAAGCTTTGCTATTTTGAAGGTCAGAATGATATTCCCAATTGAAAATAGATATGGAAAAACCATGGTTGAAAATTCATTTGCCCCAAATACCATCATTGACAAAGCATTCAAAGCAAGAAAAACAAACCGTAATGGAAACACCGGATAGCCAAGATAATCAACTGCAAAATTACCGTCGAGAATAGTATAACTTAAATAGGAATAGTATGCATCATCTGAAAAAACATGACCAACATTGAAATAAATCCTGACAATTATTCCTAAAAAAATTATAATAACTAGTTGGAAGTATTCGAAATTTATCCAGCTATTTTTGCTTAACATTCATCTCTCCAATTTTAAGTTTTGCTGCTAAATAATTTGCAGCAAAGGGCAATAGCAGAATAAACATTGGGTATTTATACCTTGGTGTGCCAACGGTTATCATTATCATCACTGAAGCGAAAAAACAAAAGATGAGAATTATATTAATAAGGCTATCATAATTTCGCTTCTGCAGATATTCATAAATCCCAAATAAGATTAGTAAAAGTAAAAAGTAGTAAAATAAATGAGTTAAAATCAATGTGATGATATAAACTACCTTTCCCAATTTTGTAGAGTTTGGCAATTCTTTATCCAGATTTCCACCGGAGAAAATAACCAAACCCACACGAGCAAAATTTGTATTTTTGTATCCAAGTAGATAGGAAATTGAAATATCATCCCATCCATAAGTGTGCATAAGCTTGAGAGGTGCCAATAAAACCCATTTTACCGGATGCTCTTCAATCCAGTAGATTGCTCGTTGCTGATAAAACTCACCTTTTTGTTCAAAGGTTAATGAATCGGGATTATCGATAAAACCTGCTTTTCCTTTTTCGTGGACTTTTGAATTGAATGCACCAGTAGCATCATCGTTTGCGCCGATTAGTAAGTTTACGGGTCCTGTGGTTGAAGTATATTCAAATTTTCCAAAGTTGAGGAAAATTAATCCACCAAATAAAAGAATGAAAAGGAATGTCCCGAGGTAAATAAAGAATGAGTTCAATATTAACTTTTTTGATTTTACACTTGAATAAATCTGAATCAGGACAATTGCTGCAAGTAATGCCCAACCAAGTGGTCTTACAGCAATTGTCGCACCCACCGTAAATCCAGAAAGAATTAAATAAAAAATCTTTTGAAATGAGAGAAGATAAATCGATAAAGTTATTATCAGCAAAAAAAAGAGCTCGGTATAATTCTGGAGTAGTAATCCAGGAGTATTCAAATAAAATATGAATAATAGTATAGTTAGTTGAGCTGTTTTTGCTGAGAATAATTTAGAAGTTAATTTAAATAAGAAAAATATTTCAAGAAAAATTAGAATTAAATTAAAAACAGATATTGTTGCAGCTGAGTTATTTATTTTTAGAATAAGAACAAGAGCATTTATGTAAAGAGGTGCTACTAAATAGTCTTCATAGAGGTGACTTTGTGTAGGATAAAATTCTCCCTGTTCCAGACATTCCTGCGCAAGATTGTAGTAATAAAGTGAATCGCTATTGTAGTTGAGATCTGCAGATACTATAAGTATTAATTGAACAGCTGCGTAAATAATGACAATATATTTTATCTTTGAAATCAGATATTCAATTAGCTTTTTCATAACCTTATTCAAATATAATTAATTCGTCAATTCCGTTGTCTAAGAAAAGAATATTAATAGTCCCAAATAGTTTTAAAGAGTGTGCTGACTCAGTTACAATTGCAAAGCTCATCAAAAATAATTTAGAATGGAATAAAAATCTTGAAATAATTATGAGACCAATTTCTGATGGGGGAGATGGTTTTTTGAAAGTTTGTCAATTTTATTTTGGAGGAGAGTTTAGGCATTACAAGATCACTACTCCATATGATGAATCCATCTTTGAATGTCCTGTCCTTTATTGTGAACGAAGGAGAGAACTCTTTATTGAATCGGCTGAGGTTCTGGGACTAAAGAGAGTGCCGGAACATAATAGAAAGCCGCTTAAACTATCATCAAAGGGAATTGGTGAAATACTTAATTATATCCAGCAAGAAGTAGATAATGGGAAGATAGCAGTTGATAAGGTTTGTATTGGTATAGGTGGAACCGCCGCTATTGATATGGGGATGGGAATGATGAGCAAATTGGGGTTAAAATTGTTAGACCAGATGAGTTATGAATTGGACGTGCTCCCGATAAATTATTTGAGCGTCGAAGATATTCAGTATGAAAAAATGAATCTTTCATTTGCGATCAATCTAATAGCAGACGTAAACAATCCATTACTCGGTGAAAATGGGGGTGTTAGGATTTACGGCCGGCAAAAAGGTGCAAGTGAAAGAAATATTAAAGTTCTTGAAAAAAGTTTCACTCATCTTCTTAAGGTATTTGAAAAAAATGATTTAACGAATCCTTCTAAAACTTATTCTGGTGCGGGAGGTGGATTACCAGCTGCATTGCAAATATTTTATAATTGCAAAATTTCAAGCTCAACAGAACTCATTCAGCAGACTGCGAACTTGGATAATTTTACAAATAGAATCGATTACCTGATTACTGGCGAAGGAGCATTTGACTCTCAATCTTTTTTTGGAAAGGGAGCAAGTATTCTAATTGAGAAATATAAATCTAGAGTTGATCAAATATTTTTAATTTGCGGCGTTATTAAGCTCGATAGTAGTTTTTCATTCCCTTACAATGTTGTACCCATTGAATTAGTTCGATATTTCAATTCTTCTTCCGAATCCATTCAGAAATATGATCAAGGACTTGAATTTGCTTGCAAGGAAATAGTGAATCAGATAAAGTTTTGATATTTTATCACATCTTAAAAAATTGCTAAATTAGCACTAAAATCATTAACACTTCTAACTATAGAAATTCTCAATGAAGCAATATCTTGATCTTGTAAAAACCGTGATAGATAAAGGTGTCAGGAAGCAAACACGAACCGGTGTTGATACCATATCTTATTTTGGTGCTTTTTATAAAGTGGATTTAAATCAGGGATTCCCGCTTTTAACGACAAAAAAGATGCATTGGAAATCGTTGCTTCGTGAAGTACTCTGGTATCTCTCGGGCGAAAATCATATTCGGAATTTAAGGAAGCATACGAAAATTTGGGATGCTTGGGCTGATGAAAATGGAGTTCTTGAAACAGCTTATGGTAATTATTGGCGACATTTTCCTAGTGCAAAGAAAAACGATAAGAATGAATGGGAAGTTCGAGAAGTGGATCAGATTCAGTACGTAATTGATGAAATAAAAAGAAATCCTAACAGCAGAAGACTTGTCGTTTCTGCCTGGGAGCCGGGAAACGCCACTACAAGTAAATTACCACCATGTCATTACACATTTGTATTTAACGTGAATGACGGAAAATTAAATTGTCATCTTACACAAAGATCCGGTGATATTGCTCTTGGTATTCCGTTTAATCTGGCAGCTTACTCTCTGCTCACTCAGGTTATTGCTCAGCAGGTTGGATTGAAACTAGGACAGTTTGCTCACACCATAGTTGATGCACATATATATATTGGTGAAAAAGGAACTGAGAATGCAAAGTACGACCACCTTGAAGGATTAAAAGAACAATTGAAACGGGAACCGCTGCCATTGCCGCAATTAAAGATAGCCAACAAATCGATTGATGAATTGAATTTCGAAGATTTTGAGTTGATGAATTATCAGTATCACGAAAAAATCGCTTTCGAGGTTGCTGTTTGAGGATTATAATAATCGCAGCCATTGCCAGTAACGGAGTAATAGGTAAGGCAAGTGGAGAAATGCCCTGGCACGTAAAAGAAGAATTTCAACATTTTAAGAAAACAACACTTGGTTCACCCGTGATTATGGGAAGGAAAACATTTGAAACTCTTGGCAAGCCACTTAAAGAAAGAGAAAATATTATTGTTACCCGAAATGAAAAATTCAAAGTTGGCTTTGAAGAAGTGAAAATTGTTAGATCGTTGGGAGAATCAATTGAATATTGTAAATCAAAAAATTATGAAAAGGCATTTATTGTTGGCGGTGGACAAATTTACCAGCAGGCAATAAAAATTGCAGATGAAATGATTTTATCATTCATGAAATTTGAAGCCGATGGCGAGGTTAGGTTTCCTGAATTTAAAGAAGAAGATTGGAAACAAGTTTCATCCGAGAACAGGGAACAGTTTCAAATAAGAAAATATGAAAGAAGGAATGGCAAAACGAATTAAAATATTACCTGATTTAATTGCTAGTAAAATTGCCGCTGGTGAAGTAGTTCAAAGACCTGAATCAGTTGTGAAAGAATTGATGGAAAACTCAATTGATGCTGGTGCGAAAAGCATCGAAGTTACTATTAAAAGAGCAGGTAAGAATTTTATTCAGGTTTGTGATGATGGAATAGGAATGTCTGAAGAAGATCTGATAATATGTATCCAAAAACATGCTACAAGCAAAATAGAAACTTTTGAAGATCTTGAAGCTATTAATTCATTAGGATTCAGAGGTGAGGCATTAAGTTCCATCTCTGCTGTTAGCCAGGTTGAAATAAGAACTGAAACAAAAGATGATGAAATAGGGACTATTCTTAAAAACGATGAAGCAGGCAACATCAAAATTGACAAAGGTTCATTTCCAAAAGGAACTTGCGTAACGATAAAAAATTTATTCTTTAATGTTCCTGCCAGGAGAAAATTCCTTAAAACAGATACCACAGAGTTCAAGCATATAGTAGACACATTTAACAGGATAGCTCTAAGTCACCATTCTCTTTCATTTAAGCTTTTTAATGGAGTTGATTCTGTTTTTGATTATACCGCTGGTAAACTCGAAGATAGAGTTAAGCAGGTTTTTGGTGAAAATATGACTGATGCACTTATTCCAGTATCGGAAAAAACTGATTTGATTAATGTCCACGGTTTTGTTGGCAAACCCAGTCTGCTGAAAAAAAGTAAAGGTGAACAATACCTTTTTCTTAATTCCAGATATATCCTAAATAAAAGTATTAATCATGCGGTATTTACTGCATATGAAAATATTTTAGAAAAAGGAGATTATCCATTTTTTATATTATTTATCGAAATTGATCCGGAAAGAATTGATGTGAATATTCATCCATCAAAACTTGAAGCTAAGTTTGATGATGAAAAAGATATTTACAACTTTATTCTTTCAGTTGTCAGGAAAAGTCTTGGCTCCCATGATCTTGTTCCGTCAATGGTGTTTAGCGAAGAAGATTCAAGCGAAGAAAAACTGGTTGTGGATAAATATCATACTGCAAACAAGGGTGACTTCTCGGACAGACCAGTAAAGGGGAAATATAAGCAGGAGATAAAAAAATACTCCAACGGTGAAATAGATTTGCTCTTCGGAAGTATTACTGACGATGTTGTAGTAAAACCGAGCGGTGAGATAAGTTCACTTCCGTTCAATTCGGAACAAAGAGAGATGCATCATGTAAAAACAGAAATCAATTCACCTGAAAAATCAGAAGATTCACCTTTCATTATACAACTGCATAATAAATACATTCTCTCGCAGATTAAAACAGGCCTAATGATAATCGATCAGCACGTTGCACACGAAAGAGTTTTATACGAAAAAGCCCTGAATAGAATGGAAACAGATATACCCTTTTCTCAACAACTATTATTTCCGAAAAAAATAAAAACTGATCCATCCAGAATAGCATTGCTGAAGGAATTGGAACCCTATCTCAGTCGATTGGGTTTTCAACTAAAGTTTTTAGCTAAAGATATTTTAAAGATTGAGGGCGTTCCCGACGATGTTAAAAAGGGAACAGAGGAAGAAGTATTATTTGAACTACTGGAAGAGTATTCAAATAATGAAAGAGAAAAACAGCTCGAACAAAAGGATAATGTTGCAAAATCGTATTCCTGTAAAACTGCAATTAAAGCCGGAGATAAATTAGATGAACGTGCAATGCGTTTGTTGATCGATCAATTGTTTGCTACTTCAATGCCGTACGTTTGTCCGCACGGTCGGCCGATTGTGATAAAAATATCGCTAAATGAGTTTGACAGAAGATTTGGCAGAACTTAAATTTAACGTAAATTAAGAATTAAATTCCTTATCAAACAAAAGAAAGAAAATTTTATGCTTGATAAAAACTATCTTGAAAAAAGATCAGAGTTTGAAGAAAAGATAAAAGCAACTAAGTCCACTGGGATGAAGTTTACTTCTGTCAGTGGTGAAAAAATAGAACCGTTGTACGGACCTGATGACATTGAAAATATTAATTATCTGAATGATATTGGGTTCCCCGGTGAGTATCCTTATACAAGAGGTATTCATCCAAACGGATACCGAGGTAAAATATGGACGATGAGACAGTTTGCAGGTTTCGGCACGCCGGAAGATACAAATGAACGATATCATTATTTGCTGAAAAGAGGACAGACAGGACTTTCAGTTGCATTTGATCTTCCAACGTTGATGGGCTGGGATGCTGATTCACCTTCTAGTGAGGGAGAAGTCGGAATTTGCGGAGTGGCAGTTTCTTCGATTAAAGACATGGATGTTCTATTCGATAAAATTCCGCTTGATCAAGTATCTACTTCGATGACAATCAATTCACCGGCTGCAATGATATTTGCAATGTATCTTGCTGTTGCACGAGAAAGAAATATTGATTTCAAAGATTTACGAGGAACGTTACAGAATGATATCCTTAAAGAATATATAGCGCAGAAAGAATACATTTATCCACCGAGACCTTCGATGCGAATCATTACAGATATGATTGAATATTGCACGAATGAAGTTCCACAATGGAATCCAGTTTCTGTTAGTGGGTATCACATACGAGAGGCTGGATCAACAGCTGTGCAGGAACTAGCTTATACTTTGGCTGATGGCTTTGCCTACATCGAAGATTGTATTGATAGAGGACTTGATGTTGATGCGTTTGCTCCGCGTATATCATTTTTCTTTAATTCTCATCTTGATTTTTTTGAAGAGATAGCGAAGTTCCGTGCAGCAAGAAGAATTTTTGCACGAAGAATGAAAGAAAAGTATAAGGCGAAAAATCCCCGTTCATGGTGGATGAGGTTTCATACTCAAACGGCGGGCTGCACTTTAACAGCGCAGCAGCCTGAGAATAATATAGTTCGTACTGCATTCCAAGCTTTGGCTGGTGTTCTTGGTGGAACACAATCCCTTCACACAAATTCAATGGATGAAACACTTGCCTTACCAAGTGAAAAAGCAGTGCGCATTGCGCTCCGGACTCAACAAATTATTGCGTTTGAAACCGGAGTTATAAACACCATAGATCCACTTGGCGGCAGTTACTATGTTGAAGCGCTAACAGATAAGATGGAAACAGAAGCAAATAAAATCTTTGACCAGATCGATGCTATTGGCGGAGTTATTCCTGCTATTGAAGCCGGTTACTTTCAGAAGGAAATTGCGGATGCGGCATATAGATATCAAAAGGAAGTTGAACGAAAAGATAAATTTATTGTCGGCGTAAATGAGTTCGTGGAAGAAAAAGAAAAAGTTGAAATCCCTCTACTTATAATTTCACCTGAAGTCGAAATTGCACAAAAGAAACGGATGGCAGATTTAAGGCAAAGCAGAAATCAGAAAGATGTCGATGAATGTCTGGCAGAAATTCTGGCTGCAGGTGAAAACGGAAATAATCTTATGCCGGTATTCGTCAAAGCCGCACAAAATAAGGTAACTCTTGGAGAGATGGTCGGAGAGCTTAAAAAAGTATTCGGAACGTACGAAGAAGTCGCTGTCTTCTGATGAATTTTTTTTCGATTCTCCGGCTGATTAGAACTCACCAGTGGGTTAAAAATCTTTTCGTATTTGTACCGCTGATGTTTTCGATGCATCTGTTTGAGTGGAATTATTTATCCAACACAATTTTAGCCTTCCTCATTTTTTGTCTAGCCTCAAGCGCTATTTACGTAATCAATGATATTGCTGATATCGAATCAGACCGTGCTCATCCTGTTAAGAAAAACCGACCTCTGCCGGCTGGAGATATTTCAGTTCCAATCGCAATAATAATTGCTTCTCTGTTGCTTGTAATAGTATTCTTGTCAATGATGTATTTCAATTACAAATTTATTTTGATGGTTGTAGGATTTGTTGCGTTGAATGTTTTATACTCTTTCTGGATGAAGAATATAGTGATTCTCGATGTGTTTTCAATCGCAGCAGGTTTTTCAATCAGAGTTTTAGCAGGAGCTTTTGCAATCCAAGTCCCAATTTCAAGCTGGCTTATTCTAACTACAATGTTTATTTCTTTATTCCTTGGTGTTATGAAGCGGAGATCAGAACTTGCAATGGTAAATGAATATCTCAAAACAAATCCTGAAGGATCAGAACAGAATGGTGCTCAAAGCAGGAAAGTACTTTCCCAGTACTCTTTAAATTTTGCGGATCAAATGGCAACAATTGCAGCCACCGGTGTGATAGTTTGTTATGCACTTTACACTGTTGCACCCAGAACTATATCAGTTTTCGGTACTGAAAGACTAATTTACACAACTCCATTTGTTGTTTTTGGGATATTCAGGTTTATGTATCTCGAGTATATTACAGGGAAGGGTGAAAATACCACCAGAACTCTGGCTACTGATTTGCCAATGATATTAAATGTATTATTTTATGGAATAATTACAGTAGTTATTATTTACAATCTGATTTAACTTTTGAGATATTATTCGATCACTAAAATAATTTTGAATCGATATTATGGATGAAAAAATAATTTACCTGATAATTTTAGTTTTATTGAGCGCTTTTTTTTCAGGTACTGAACTGGCTTTTGTTGTTGCAAACAAACTTAAAATAGAAGTAAGAGCAAGAAAGAAAAGTCTTGCTGCATTAAGTGCAAAGTATTTTATAAATAACCCGCAGAATTTCTTCTCAACTATCCTCATCGGAAATAATATTGTTAATATTGCATACGCATCACTCGGTGCTGTTTTTTTAGCTGCACTTTTTGGTTGGAGTGATATTGAAATTCTTGTAGTCTTATCTGTAGTAATTCTTTTTGTTGGGGAAATCATACCCAAATATTTTGCAAGAGAACTTTCGGATCGTGTTGTGCTGATTACTTCACTGCCTCTGAGGGTATTTTTATATTTGTTTTATCCTTTTGTAAAGATCAGTTCAGCCATTTCAAATAAAATAGTACAGACTTCAAGCATTAAAACTGATAACATCTATCATCTTTTTGATAAAGAAGATATAAAGGGTTTGGTAAAGGAAAGTGAGATAGCTGGTATTGTTGATAAAAAAGACAGTGATTTGATCAATAAAGTGATTGAACTTGGCGATCAACGCGTTTACGAAGCAATGACACCAAGGACTGATATTGTTGGCGTTGAAATAACGAGCGACCTGAATGATGTACTTACAGTTTTTATAGATTCTGGTTTTTCCAAGCTACCTGTTTACGAAGAAAATCTTGATAACATCAAAGGGGTAATTCTTGCAAAAGATTTGTTCAAATCACCAGAAGATATTAAAAGTATTCTGAGGGAAGTGAACTTTATTCCGGAAACAAAAAAAAGTTTTGATGTTCTTAATGATTTTCTTGAAAAAAGAAATTCAATTGCAATTGTAGTTGATGAACACGGCGGCACTGCAGGCATAGTTACTCTTGAGGATATTCTTGAAGAATTATTTGGCGAGATTGAAGATGAGTTTGATATTCAGGAAGATATTTGCAGAAAAGTTGCTAAGGATGATTATATTATCAGCGGCAAAGTAGAGGTTGATCGTATAAATGAAAAGTATGATATTAATCTTGAGGAAGGTGATTTTGAAACTCTATCAGGATTTATAACAACCAGGTTGGGAAGAATTCCAAAAGTAGGGGAGATTGAACTAATTGATAATTTCAGAGTTCAAATTATCAGGGCAACATCACAGAAAGTGGAACTTATTAAACTTACTGTAATGCATCCTTCCAGTTAATGCAATCCAAAAAAATAATTCTGTTCGACGGAGTTTGCAATTTCTGCAACTTCTGGGTTAACTTTGTTATGGCCAGAGATAAACGCGATCTCTTCAGGTTTGCTCCGCTTCAATCCAATGTGGCTAAAGAGAAATTGACAAAATATAAATCGGAGTATACAAAATTAGAGTCGGTGATTCTGATATCAGATGATAAAGTTTACATGAAATCCACAGCAGCATTGTTAATCTCAAAAGAGCTTTCAGGGCCTGTTAAGGTTTTATTTCCGCTGATTGTTATTCCTAAATTTCTGCGTGATTTTATTTACGATTTGATAGCAAAGAATCGCTATAAAATTTTTGGTAAAAAGGATAGTTGTCGTATTCCAAAAGAAGAAGAAAAATCAAAATTTCTTGTCTGAGAATTATTGACTTTCTATGAGATCTAAATATTGATACAATATTTTAATCCTTTGTCCCTTCAGCCCAATTAGTTTAAATTTGTCTGATTCATTTTCAAAATAATACCAGCCAGAACAGATTGTTAAAATTTTCTATAGTTACGGAGCAGAATAATTCCAAGGCAAGAGCAGGTTACTTCGAAACAGATCATGGAATTATAGAAACTCCGGTATTCATGCCTGTAGGAACACAGGGCACCGTTAAAGGCGTCAATCAAAATTTTCTATTGAAAGATATCCGTGCACAAATAATTCTTTCAAATACTTACCATTTATATTTAAGACCCGGTACTGAAATTCTTGAAAAGGCTGGTGGTCTGCACAAATTTATGAACTGGCAGAAACCAATTTTAACCGACAGCGGTGGTTATCAGGTTTACAGCCTGTCAAGTCTCAGGAAACTAAAAGAAAATGGAGTCGAGTTCAGGTCACACCTGGATGGTTCCTTACACTTCTTTTCTCCCGAAAAAGTAATACAGATTCAGCGGAGCATAGGTTCAGATATAATGATGGTGCTGGACGAATGCACACCATATCCTTGCGACTTTGAGTATGCAAAAAAATCAACAGAGCTGACGAGCAATTGGGCATTGTTGAATAAAGAAGCCTTTGATCGGACTTCATCATTGTATGGTCACAAACAATTTCTGTTCGGAATTATTCAAGGGAGTGTCTATAAAGATCTGAGGGAAAAATCCGGGAAAGATTTAACTAACCTTGATTTTGACGGATACGCAATCGGAGGGCTGGCAGTTGGCGAGCCATCAGAAACGATGTATGATATTACAAATTTTACTACTGATCTTATGCCAAAAGATAAACCTAGATATCTTATGGGTGTGGGAAGACCCGAGAATCTTCTTGAATCTATCGATCGTGGTGTTGATATGTTTGATTGTGTAATGCCGACGCGGAATGCAAGGCACGGTGTACTTTTTACAAGCGAAGGGGTGTTAACGCTTACTAATTCTAGATTTAAGGATGATTTTGAAAAAGTCGATGATGATTGTGACTGTTATACATGCAATAATTTCACCAGAGCCTATTTAAGGCATCTGTTTAATGCCGGAGAATTGTTAGCTTTGGAGTTAGCAAGTATTCATAATCTGCATTTTTACATTTCATTGATGAATGAAGCACGAAAAAGAATTCTCGAGGGTTCTTTCGTGGACTGGAAAATTAAAACAATAAAAAAAATATCAATCAAAAATAATTCCCAGGAAGACGGGATGGAGGAAAAGTGAATCAATTATTATTTGCAATGGCTCCGCAAGGAGGAGAAGGTGGTGGCGGACTGATCAGTACGCTGATTATGTTCGGTGCCATATTTCTTATCTTTTATTTTATGATAATCAGACCACAGCAGAAGCGTTCTAAGGAAAGAGAAAAATTGCTTTCAAATCTTGAAAAAGGTGATAAGGTTGTAACTAACGGGGGTATTCACGGAATAATTTCAGGACTCGAAGAAAAAACCGCTTTGTTGCAAATTGGTGATAATGTTAAAATAAAAATTGAGCGGTCCGCAATTACTACAGTACTCGATAAAAAGAGTTCTTAAATAATCTACGCTTATCATTTATTCTAAAATTGTGTCTCTGCTGTAAAATTTATTCAACAGCAGAGGCACGTTTAGCTGCTAACTCATCCGACCTTTGTCTTCCTGAATATTTTAGTTTACATTTATTCACTCTATCTTTGTTAAAGTTAAATTTAAAATAAAATTCATTTTTGAACTGAGTGTAAAATGAAATCAATAATATCTATACTATTTTTTTTCTTCATTTATTCCTCATCTCTATTTTCTCAAACCAAAGTCTATATCGCCTACATTGACGGAGAAATTGACCTGGGACTTGCACCTTACGTAAGCAGAGTTGTATCGGAAGCAGAACAGGATAACACAGAAGCAATAATTTTTAAGATCAATACGTTTGGCGGAAGAGTAGATGCAGCCACACAAATTAAGGATGCTATAATCGGTACCGACATATTAACGATTGCATTCATAAACAACCGGGCGATTTCTGCCGGAGCGTTAATTTCTTTATCCTGTAAAAAAATTGTTATGGTTCCCGGCAGTTCCATTGGTGCTGCTACAGTAGTTGATCAGGGAGGTGAAAAAGTGGCAGAAAAATATCAATCATATATGCGCTCGGAGATGAGATCTACCGCAGAGAAAAACGGCAGACCCACCGATGTTGCAGAAGGAATGGTTGATGAACGGATTATGATTCCTGGACTCGTCGACTCAACGCAGCTTGTAACTCTAACTTCTAAGGAAGCAATAATGTATGGAATTGCAGATACAATTCTAAATGATATTGATGATGTTTATTCCTATTTCAAACTTGGAAATGCTGAAAAGATTTATCAGAAATCAAACTGGGCAGAAGACGTCGTCCGTTTTTTGAATAATGGAGTTGTTTCCTCAATATTAATAATGATAGGAATTTTTGGATTGATAGCCGAAGTAAAATCACCGGGGTGGGGTGTACCCGGAACTATGGGACTGGTTGCCCTAGCGCTATTCTTTGGTTCTTCATATATACTTCAGCTTGCTTCGGTAATTGAAATACTGATGTTCGTAGCGGGGCTTGGACTGATTCTTCTTGAAGTTTTTGTTATTCCAGGTTTTGGTGTTGCAGGAATTAGCGGAATAATTTTAGTTATTGTTTCTATGTTTTTGTCGATGGTTGGACCAAATCCTTTCCTCGATTTTAATGCCGTCTCGACTGCAATAATAAGACTTACAGTTGGATTGGTTGCTGCACTTGTTCTGATATTTCTACTTGCAAGATTTTTACCCAAATCGAATGTTTTCAAAAAATTTATTCTCTCCGAAGAGGAAAAGGCAGACGCTGGTTATACCTCTCGTTCAAATTTTTCCGAGTTACTTGGAGCAGAAGGAAAATCACTCACCACATTGCGTCCCGCTGGGACTGCTGAGATAAATGGTAAACGAATTGACGTTGTAACAGACTCAGAATATATCGAACACGGAAAACCATTAGTTGTAACTGCCGTTGAAGGAATGCGGGTGGTTGTTAGGGAGAAGAAATAGTTTTAATGAATCGTCATTCTGAGTCCTGAAAGGAAGAAGAATCTCAGAGACTCTTCTCTTCGTTCAGAGTGACAACAACATTGTCATTCCGGCCCTGCCTCGCCGGAAGGCAGGTTGTCCGGAATCTGAAGCAAAATATTTTATGAACAAGCGTAACAAAAAATATTACCAAACACTCTTCCTTCTCCTTGCTCTGCTTATTGCTTACAGCCTACAGCTTAACGCTACCGTAAGGTTTGTTAGCAAAACCGGAAGCAGCACTCCACCATACACAAGCTGGGAAACAGCAGCAGACAGCATACAAAAG
>Ga0210074_1000314_pt1 | contig 18079 bp, 18 predicted proteins | sample China_Galinas_Co_FD_184860 | JGI IMG/M metagenome (GOLD analysis project Ga0210074, IMG submission 184860) | Wetland microbial communities from San Francisco Bay, California, USA, that impact long-term carbon sequestration -... | ecosystem: Environmental > Aquatic > Marine > Wetlands ... | reverse complement strand
TATGGCGTTGTCAGGTGCGTCCTGCCGGCTTCCCCAACCGTCGAGGATCATCAGTATCAATGGTCCTGCCGGTCTGGCGTTGTTGGCTCGTTGCGATGCTTTTTCGGTCATGGGGTTTCCAGGTTTCGAGCAAAATTGTACTTTCTATAACAGTTGGTCCGATAATTCCATTATTCCGTTCTCCGGATCCGGTTTTAAGCGGCCCGAATAAATTTTCTTGGATGACGCTTGCAATCCAGCACCTTTGCCACAACATGACTCAGGCGCGCGGCGGAGATAATGGATGCCACGAAAGCGTGACTCGAATACCGGTGCTTTTGTGGGCCTATTATTTCATAAACATCAGGCCGGTCGCAGGTTAATCACGACTGGACCTGCTGCATGTTGCCAAGACGACGGAATTGTCGCGTGCATGGCGGGTCGAACCTTGATGTAGCGGGCTGCCGCTGGTTGCCACCAATGATCTTCAGGAGACCAATACGTGGGACAATTAATAGAATTTGCCGGTAACCATGGCATGCTTGTGGCCGGATTTGCCGCGATCATCCTGTTACTGATCTGGACCGAAATTAGCCGGCGCACGCGGGGTTACACGGAGTTGACGCCAATCCAGGCGGTACAGAAAATCAACCAGGGCGATACCTCGATCGTTGACATATCCAGCGCAGCAGATTTTGCAAAGGGACACTTGTCCGGGGCCAAACATATTGCACTGTCCCGGTTCAATGAATCCGACCCGGAAGTCACAAAGTTGAAATCCGGCCCGGTGCTGGTGGTGTGCAAAAACGGCCAGACCGCCCACGCGGCGGCAGCGAAACTGGTCAAACTGGGTGCGACCGATGTGGCCGTGCTCAAGGGTGGCACAAGCCAGTGGGTGGCCGACTCGTATCCACTCGCGCGCAAGTGAGTTTAAAGGCCGTCTGGTCATACAGGTGGCGTAATGAGATAATTTTCCCGCCATTCCACCGCCAGGTGAGTGGCACCAACTATTCAAAGCAAAGAGAAATATGATCATGGCAGAAGAACAGAACCAGGATACATCCAACCAGGAAGCGTCCAACCAGGAACAGCAGCAGGCACAATTCCAGCTTCAGAAGCTTTACGTAAAAGATGTGTCTTTCGAGCTTCCCAATGCGCCACAGATTTTCCAGGAAGACGGCCAGGTCGAGATCAAGCTGAACCTTTCCCAGAAAGTCGAGAACCTCGCCGAAAACGTTCACGAAGTCAATTTGACAGTGACGGTAACGGCAAACCTCGATGGCAAAACAGCTTATCTCGCCGAGGTTCAGCAAGCGGGTATATTTGCCCTGACCGGCCTGAATGAACAAGCCCGCCATGCCGCATTGAACACGCTGTGTCCGCACACCCTTTTCCCCTATGCGCGCCGCGTCATAACCGACCTGGTGGCCGACGGTGGTTTCCCGCCGCTGGTGCTGCAACCGATCAATTTCGACCAGATTTATGCGCAGCGCCTACGCGAGGCCCAGGAGCAGGCACAGGTGAGCGCCGCCGCAAACATGGAAGTCCAGGGAAACGCCTGATTACGGCCTGTTAGCAGTATGCGGATACCCATCAACAGCGGTCATTTTTTTGCAGCGCCAATGCCGGGCATCTGCACGTTGTTAACAGGCCCTGGATGATGGGGCCGAAGATTGCAGTGTTGGGCGCCGGATCCTGGGGGACCGCCCTGGCATTGCAGCTGGACCGCAGTGGCTCTCAAAGTTTGCTGTGGGACCGCGATACCGCCAACCTGGAGAAAATCCGGCTGACGCGCTTTAACCAGCGATATTTGCCGGGTATCCCCGTCCCGGAGACCATTGTCGTCGAATCCGACCAGCTTGCAGCGGTTGAAATGGCGGATCATGTGCTGGTGGCAACGCCGAGCCACGGGTTTGCAGCCGTTCTGAAAGCCATGCGCGATGTGCTGGTTCGGGGACAGGGCGTGGCCTGGGCGTGCAAGGGTTTCGAACCGGGCAGCGGTCGGTTGTTACACCAGGTTGCAAGGGAGTTGCTACCCGCGGAAACACCGCTGGCGATCGTCACCGGGCCGTCATTCGCCAAAGAGGTGGCGATGAACCTGCCGACCGCGGTGACGGTCGCAGGCACCGACAGCGTATTCACCAAGGTCATGGCGGGCGCCCTGCACGGCGGCCGCTTCCGTGCCTATACCAGTGAAGACATGATCGGTGCAGAGCTGGGTGGGGCCGTCAAGAATGTCATGGCGGTCGCGACCGGTATGTGCGATGGCATGGAACTCGGCGACAACGCCCGTGCAGCCCTGATCACCCGCGGGCTGGCGGAAATGATGCGTCTTGGCGCAGCCCTGAACGCAAAACCCGAAACCTTGATGGGCCTGGCGGGTGCCGGCGACCTGATATTGACGTGCACCGGCGATCTATCACGAAATCGGCGCCTGGGTCTGAAACTCGGCAAGGGCAAAACGCTCGAGCAGGCACTGGACGAAATCGGTCAGGTGGTCGAGGGTGTCAACAGCGCGGCCGAGGTTCATCGCCTGTCCGTCCAGCACAAGGTCAATATGCCGATTTCAGAACAGGTGAATGGCATCATTCATCATGGCTGGAACCCGGCGGAAGGCGTTGCCGCCCTGATGGCCAGGGAACAGAAGGCAGAATACGGCGACTAGAAGCCCGCGGTTTTTGCCGCGCCGAAGTTTCCGAACCCTTCTCAGCCGCCGTTTTCAAATCCCAATTGCCGCCAGGCCTCGTACAGGCCTATGGCGACGGTATTGGACAGGTTCAGGCTGCGCGAAGCATCCACCATGGGCAGGCGCAGACAGTGCCCGGAACCCGCTTCCGCCAGCAACCATTCGGGCAGGCCGCGGGTTTCAGGTCCAAACAAGAGGCCGTCACCCGCTTCGAAATCCGCCCGGTGGTAGGCGTTTTGTCCACGCGTGCTGAACGCCCATAACCGCATGTGCGGGTGTTCGGCCCTGAACTCGCTCCAGGCGGAATACTGCCGGACGCGGGCCATTTCGGCGTAATCGAGCCCCGCTCTTTTGACCCGCGCATTATCCAGTTGAAAACCAAGCGGCCCGATCAGGTGAAGACCGGCCCCGGTGTTCGCGCACAGGCGAATGATGTTGCCGGTGTTGGGTGGGATTTCGGGTTGGTAAAGAATGATATGCAGCATGTCCATGTATCTTGAAGGCGCAAGGATGCCGGGTTTTCAGGCGGCAACGAGTATACCGTCAAAGTGGCTGCCGCATGGGCAAAACACTGCAATTTGATCCGCATGACCCGTTGCGACCCGATGCGCCGCTGGCAATAAGCCGTTTTTGCCATTTTCGAGGGCGCTTCACCGCGACCGGCAATTCGAGCAAATCCGGAACCCAACCGTGTGCGAATTATGTATTCATGCATCATCCAGCATTTTTTTGAATTTTGCGACGAAACGAAAGCCTTTATTCTCGCGGTTTTCACGAGTTGCAAAACCGGGACAAGGGGGTAAAAAAAACGTAAGCGCCATTGTAAGCTGATGAATTTCATGAAATTACGTGAAACACCGGCATAAACCGCCCGGTCTGAAAGTCGATTTGACAGCGCCGGTAATCGCCGGTATTGTTCTCAGCCTCAGACACAACATCTTGTGTTTTTCGAGAGGGAGCGGCACAATAACTTGTGTCTATAATCAAATAAAATTAGAAGTTTAAACGGGAAATCTCATGAGTAGCGTAGGGGTTGAGGTCGTAGATACTGATATTCAAGCAGTTCCTTTCCAACAAGCATCACTGGACATCTGGGACAAGAAGTATCGCTTGAAGTCGAAAATTGGGGAAACCATCGACGTCACGATCGATGATACGTATAAAAGGGTCGCACTGGCGATCGCCGGGGTCGAAAAGACGCGGGAATTACGCGAACACTGGTACAAATCATTCTTGTGGGCCTTGAGGCGCGGGGCGATACCCGCTGGCAGGATTACCTCCAATGCCGGCGCGCACGAACACAAACCGGCAACGTCGACGATCAATTGCACCGTCTCCGGCACCATCAAGGATTCCATGAACGGCATCCTCGATAAAGTCCACGAGGCCGGTCTGACGCTGAAAGCGGGTTGCGGCATCGGTTACGAGTTTTCGACCCTGCGCCCCAAGGGCGCCTACGTTTCCGGCGCCGGCGCTTACACTTCCGGTCCGCTCAGTTTCATGGACATCTATGACAAGATGTGCTTCACCGTATCCTCGGCCGGCGGTCGCAGGGGTGCGCAAATGGCCACCTTCGATATCGGGCACCCCGATGCGATGGAGTTCATACGGGCAAAACGCGAGGACGGGCGCTTGCGTCAGTTCAATTGCTCCTTGCTGATCACGGACGAGTTCATGCGCGCCGTCGAAGCCGATGAAAACTGGGCGCTGGCGTTCCCCATTACCCCGCAGGAAGCCGGCGAACTGGACATCGACGATCCGGAGCAGGTGTTGTGGCGCGAATGGCCGCTGCTCGACGACTATGTCAAACGCGAGGATGGACTGGTGGCCTGCAAGGTCTACAAGACCGTTCCGGCACGGCGCATGTGGGACATGATCATGTCTTCGACCTATGATTTTGCCGAACCGGGCTTCATCATGATCGACCGTATCAACGAAATGAACAACAACTGGTTCTGTGAAAACATCCGCGCAACCAACCCGTGCGGCGAACAACCCTTGCCGCCCTATGGCGCCTGTCTGCTCGGCTCCATCAACCTGACCCGTTTTGTCGAACGGCCCTTTACCCCCGAAGCCAAATTCAACTGGGACGAATATCGCAAGGTCGTCAAGGTATTCACCCGGATGCTTGACAATGTCGTTGAAATCAACGGCCTGCCACTTGGCAAACAGCGCGATGAAATCGAGCGCAAGCGCCGTCACGGCATGGGGTTTCTCGGCCTGGGGTCGACACTGGTGCTGTTGGGTATGAAATACGGCTCACAGGAATCGCTGGAATTCACGGAAAAAGTGGCTCGCGAAATGGCGGTTGCAGGATGGCAGGAGTCCCTGGAATTGTCGCGGGAAAAGGGTCCGGCGCCGGTAATGAACGAGATGTTCAGGGTGACCGCCGCGATGCTGCGCATGCGGCCCGAGCTGGCCGAGGATGGTTACCAGATAGGCGATTCAGTGCGTGGTTCCGTGCTGCACGCGAAGTACAGCCGTTACATGCAACAGTTGGCCGGGGTCGACCCGGAACTGGTCGCGGCCCTGGCGGAAGAGGGCGCCCGCTTTACGCATCACTCTTCGATTGCACCAACCGGTACGATTTCATTGTCGCTGGCGAACAATGCATCAAACGGAATCGAACCGAGCTTCGCGCATCATTACAACCGCAATGTCATCCGTGAGGGTAAAAAGAGCAAGGAGAAGGTCGAGGTATACAGCTTCGAACTGCTGGCTTACCACTCATTGGTGAACCCGGAAGCGATGCCCGGTTCGGATGATGAAAAAGCCAGGTTGCCCGAGCAGTTCATCACCTCCGAAGATGTCACACCGGAAGAGCACGTGGATATCCAGGCGGCGGCGCAGAAGTGGATCGACTCGTCGATTTCCAAGACCGCCAATGTGCCAACGGATTACCCTTACGAGAAATTCAAAAGCATTTACACCTATGCATACAACAAGGGCTTGAAGGGTTGTACGACGTTCCGCTTCAACCCGGAAGCCTTCCAGGGTGTGCTGGTCAAAGAGAACGACCTGGCCAATACGACTTACCGTTTCGTGCTCGAAGATGGCGAGGTCGTAGAAGTGAAGGGCAACGAGGAGATCGAGTACGATGGCGAGGTTCACACCGCAGCCAACCTGTTTGACGCTCTGAAAGAGGGTTATTACGGAAAATTTTAGGTGGGACAATAAACAAATGACAATCAAAATTAGCAAACACATCGCCGGCTACGAAGTCGTCAAGCCGGAAGAAGAACTGGCTGCCCTGAAGCGCGCAGCTGAAGAAAAAGAAGCCCGCAGTTCGGCCAAGGTCATCCGCATGACCGAAAAAATCATGCGGCCCGAGGGTTTTGAGGCGCTGGAGGGCTCTACCTACAAGATCAAGACGCCGCTGGATGATCACGCGATGTATGTCACCATCAACGACATCGTGCTCAACCAGGGCACCGTGCACGAGCAGCGTCGTCCGTTCGAAATCTTCATCAACTCCAAGAACATGGATCACTTCCAGTGGATCGTGGCGCTGACACGGCTGATGTCGGCGGTGTTCAGAAAGGGCGGGGACGTCACCTTCCTCGCCGACGAACTGCAGGCAGTATTCGATCCCAAGGGCGGTTACTTCAAGCCCGGCGGCAGATTCATGCCGTCCATCATCGCCGAGATCGGTGATGTGATCGCCCATCACATGCAAAAGATCGGCTTGATGGCAAAGGAAGAGTTGTCAGAACAACAAAAACTGATCCTGGAGCAGAAGCGCGCGGAAGTCGAACGCGCCCAATCCAAGCCTGCCGTAAGCGCATCCGGAGAGGAAACCGGTTATCCCGCATCCGCCACCTTGTGCAATAAATGTCATACCAAAGCGGTGGTGATCATGGACAGTTGCGCGACTTGCCTGTCGTGCGGTTATTCCAAGTGCGGGTAGAGGCCGGGGCAGACGTCGCCTGCCGCCGACCAACTGACAAATGACTGCTTTCAACCGCTCGGCGGGTTTCGCTGCTATCATGAAAGTATGTTACTGCCTGCAGAATTCATAAAGGCCAAAAGGGAAGGTCAGGAATTATCGCCAGCGGCGATAAGGGACTTTGTCGACGGTATCGCCAGCGGACAGGTAAGCGATGCCCAGATAGCCGCATTCGCCATGGCCGTGTATTTCCAGCAGATGTCCAAGGCGGAGCAGACGGCGTTCACGCTGGCCATGCGTGATACCGGGCACTGCCTGCACTGGCCCGGGCTGGATGGTCCGATCCTCGACAAGCACTCCACCGGCGGCGTAGGTGACCTGGTAAGCCTGATCATGGCGCCGATGCTGGCCGCTTGCGGCGCGTATATCCCCATGATTACGGGCCGGGGTCTCGGGCATACCGGCGGCACACTCGACAAGCTGGAAAGCATTCCCGGGTTTGACGTCCACCCTTCCGAGCAGGTGTTTGAAAAAACCGTGCGCATGTCCGGTCTGGCCATGACCGGACAAGGCAACGGTCTGGCGCCTGCCGATGGCCGTTTGTACGCGGTCCGTGATGTTACCGCCACGGTCGATTCGATCCCCCTGATCGTGGCGTCGATCCTGTCCAAGAAACTGGCCGAAGGTCTCGACGGCCTGGTGCTCGACATCAAAACAGGCAATGGCGCGTTCATGTGTGAACGCAACCGGGCCAGGGACCTGGCGGCAAACCTGATCGAAGTGGCCGAACTTGCCGGTTTGCCTTGCCGCGCCCTGATTACCGATATGAACCAGCCGCTGGCGCGCAACGCCGGCAACGCCCTGGAAATCGCGGAAGCGGTCGAGTTTCTCAGGGGTGGTTACCGCCAGCCCCGCCTGGAAGACGTCATCATGTCAGTGGGCAGCGAGATGCTGACGCTTGGCGGCCTGGCAAAGAATCTGAAAGCCGCCCATTTCATGCTCAACAGGGTGATCGAAAGCGGCATGGCCGCAGAGAGTTTTGCACGCATGGTGAGCATGCAGGGCGGACCCGCGGATTTTGTGGAACAACCGGCAAAATACCTTGCTGCCGCCCCGGTGGTAAGACCCCTGGCAGCGCCCGTGAGCGGTGGTATCGAGCACATGGACACGCGCACGATAGGCCTGAGCATCGTTACCCTCGGAGGAGGCAGGAAACGGGCAGACGACGTCATCGATCACCGGGTGGGTTTGTCTGAATTTGTCCTGGTTGGTGATTCAGTGAATCAAGGCGACCCGCTGGTCACGATCCACGCGGCGGATGAAGCGGCATGGCAAACAGCCGCCGACATGCTCGCGGGGGCGATCGTCATCGGCCGGGCGAAGGACGCCCTGCCCGCCGTCTACGAAAAACTCCCGTAAGCAAATCCGGGGATTCCCGGGCATTCACCAAATAGACGACAAAGGTAGAAGCGATGACCGGAACACCACATATCGGAGCACAAAGGGGAGAGTTTGCGGAAACCGTGCTGATGCCGGGTGATCCGCTGCGTGCGCAGGCGCTGGCTGAAAAACACCTCGATGACGTCAGGCTGGTGACCAGCGTGCGCAACATGCTTGGGTTTACCGGCTCCTTCCGTGGCGCGCCCGTCTCGATAATGGGTTCGGGCATGGGCATGCCTTCGATCAGCATTTACGCCCACGAGCTGTTCGACCACTATGGCGTGAAGCAGATCATACGCGTCGGCACCTGTGGGGGGTTGCTGGATGACATGCAACTCGGTGACCTGGTGATGGCGGTTGCCGCGAGCACCGATTCAGCAATGAACCGGCAGCGTTTTGGCAACTGGGATTATTCCGCCAGCGCCGATATCGAACTGTTTCAGCGGGTTTATGTCAAGGCCGTCCAGGCAGGTTTGAAAATCAGGACCGGCAACGTGTTTTCATCGGACTGGTTCTATCATCCGGATCAAGACTTTATCCACAAGGTGCAGAAAATGGGCATTCTGGCGCTGGATATGGAATCAGCCGCACTCTACGCGCTTGCCCATCAGCATGGCAGGCGCGCGTTGACTATACTTTCGGTTAGCGATGTTATCCCCACCGGTGAGCGGGCATCCCATGAAGTACGGCAAAATGCATTCGGCGCCGTCATCCAGGTTGTCCTCGAGGCGGTGCTCGAAAAAGGATCCGAGGTGTGAGTGAAGCGGAAAAAGCGATTCAGAAACTGTATGCCCACGCACGTTCAGCCAGCGACAATGCCTATTCGCCTTACAGCGCCGCCCGGGTCGGTGCCTGCGTCATCGATGACAGGGGCAATATTTATTCCGGTTGCAACGTCGAAAATTCCTCCTATGGCCTGACCCAGTGCGCGGAACGCAACGCGCTTGCCGCCGCGGTTGCAGCGGGAATGCGCCCCGGCGCCGCGCACACGATGCTGATCTTCGCCACCGGGTTTGAAACGCTGGCCCCGTGTGGCGCATGCCGTCAGGTCATGAGCGAACTCATGACGGAAGACGCCCTCGTCGTCTCCTGCCATAGTGAAACCGATTTCAGAAGCTGGCCGTTACGGGAGTTACTGCCTCACCCGTTTATTCTTAGCGAAAAGGAACCACAACCATGACCAATGTAGGGGATACACGACGCAATTTTCTGAAGACCGGCGGTTTGGCCTTTGGAACCTCGTGGCTGGCGCTTAACATGCCGTTGGTTATTTCCGCCGCCCGGGCTGCCGCGGACAACCTGCAGGCCGAGGCAGCCTACGAAAACCTGACGGCCGAAGAAGCCGTTGAGCTCGGCGCCTGGGTGAACCAGATCATCCCCGCGGATGAAAGCCCCGGGGCGCGGGAAGTCGGCGTGGTTTATTTCATCGACGCCGCGCTTGGCGGGTTCATGAAAGATGCAGCGCCGATGCTGAGACAGGGGCTTGAGGAATTTCAGCAAACAGTCGTATCTTCCTATCCGCCACACACGCGTTTGTCTGAGCTGTCGTTTGAGCAGCAAACGCAGGCGCTCAAGTCAGCGGAGGAAACACCGCTGTTCGGAATGCTCCATTTCATGACCTTGTGCGGAATGTTCAGCTTGCCCAGCTATGGCGGCAACCTCGGGGAGGCAGGCTGGAAGCTGATCGGGTTTGATCACCGGCACGCCTGGCAGCCACCTTTCGGCTATTACGACGCAGCCGTTCACGCCAAGGCCGTTGGCCCGGGAGAAGAACATGAGCACGCCTGAGCACAAGCCCACGTACAATACCCGCGAGGAGGTCGATTTCGTCATCATCGGTTCAGGCGCAGCGGGCGGGGTGCTGGCCAAGGAGTTATCCACCAATGGCTTCAGCGTGGTCGTTCTCGAGCAGGGCAAATACCGCACCGCCGCGGATTTCAAGCACGATGAACTGGATGTCGTTTTCAAAAACGAGTTACTGAACCATCCCGGCTGGAACGATCCGCAGACGTTTCGCAGTTCCGAAACGGAAATCGCGGTACAGATGCAGAACGGTCCGCCACCGGCTTTCTATGCCCGGGGTATCGGCGGCAGCAGCGTGCATTTTTCCGCCAACTACTGGCGTTTTCATCAGAGCGACTTCATGGAACGCAGTCTCCTCGGCCCGATGGAAGGCACCGGTTTCGCCGACTGGCCCATACGCTACGAAGAACTCGAACCCTATTACGCCAGGGTCGAATGGGAATGCGGTGTTTCCGGGGAGCCGGGACCGTTTGAACCGCCGCGTTCCAGGCCTTACCCGGTGCCGCCGATGCCGGTCAAATCATCCGGCGTGCTTTTTGAGAAAGGCGCGCGCGCCATGGGCTTGCATCCTCAGCCGGCACCCCTGGCAATTTTGTCCAAACCGCTTAACGGCAGGCCTGCCTGTATCAATTGCGGGTTCTGCATGGGTTTTGGTTGCGAAGCCAACGCCAAGTCGTCTTCGCTGGCATCCATGATACCGCTGGCCGAAGCTTCCGGCCGCTGCGAGATACGCCCGCTGTCGACCGTTTTTCGCATTGAGACCAATGACAAAGGGCGTGTGAACGAGGTGGCATATCTCGACTCGAAGGGCCAGCAGCAGGCGCAGAAGACAAAGGCCGTCATCCTGTCGGCGAATGGCGCCGAGACACCGAGACTTTTGTTCCTGTCCGAATCGGGCCGCTTCCCCGATGGCCTGGCCAATTCATCCGGGATCGTCGGCAAATACCTGATGGGCAACGGACACTCCGTCACGCAAGCCGCCTTCGAGCATCCGCTGAATGAATACAAGGGCGTACAGGTCACGAGGATCGTTCACGACTTTTACGAAAATGATCCGTCACGGGGTTTCTACGGCGGCGGCGGCATGGATGGCAGGCCGTTCCTGGATTCCACCCCGATCCTGCATGCAATGACCGGTCTGCCGCCCGATCGGCCGTTGTGGGGTGCGGAATTCAAGCAGATGCTGCGACACTATTTCACCCATAAGATGTCCGTGCTCGGCAGCACCACATCGGTGCCGGTCGCCCGTAACAACGTTACGCTCGACCCCAAGCTTAAAGACGACAAGGGCAGGCCGGCGATACGCGTGACCTACCTGGATCACCCCGATGATCTGGCCATGGCGGCTTTTTTGCAGGACCGCGCAGTGGAGATTCTAACAGCGGCCGGGGCAGCCGAGGTCTGGCGGGACCCGGTCGAGGGCGAGACCGTCCTGGCGCATCTGCTCGGCACCTGCCGCATGGGTAACGATCCGGCCACTTCGGTGGTGGATAAATATCACCGCGCCCACGACGTGCCCAACCTGTTTATCTGCGATGGATCCAGTTTTGTCAGTTCGGGCAGGGGGCAGCCCACCATGACCATCCAGGCCCTGGCGTTCAGGGCGGCAGAACATATTGGCCGTTTCGCCAGAAACGGGGAAATCTAGCATCAATTGAGGAGAAAAATGCAATGAGACTATTTTTGACAGCGTTGGCCGCAGCTGCGGTTCTGTTGAGCCCAATGGCAGTGGCCGGTGAACAAAACGTGGAATATTATGCGGTGCCCGGAGCGATGCAATTGCCGTTTTCCGAGGCGGTCCGCGTCGGCAACACGCTCTATCTTTCCGGTCAGATCGGGTATGACGCCGAAACCTCGAAGCTGGTTGAAGGGGGGATAGCCGCCGAAACCCGGCAGACCATGGAAAACATCAAGGCGACGCTCGAAAGACACGGGTCGTCGTTGGCGCAGGTCGTCAAGTGCACGGTCTTCCTCGCCGACATCAAGGAATGGGCCGCCATGAACGAGGTCTATGTCACTTATTTCCCCACCAACCCGCCGGCCCGCAGCGCGCTTGGCAGCAGCGGTCTGGCGATGGGGGCCAGAACTGAAATCGAGTGCATCGCGGCGCTCAGGTAACGCCTTCCCGCAAAGCGACCAAAGGGCGCCGTGAGCGCCCTTTTTTTGTCTTTTGTCACGGCGGATTTTCAGGTACCTTTAAAGACCAGATTGTGGAGATTACGATGAAATGCAGGTTTTTCACGTCAATGTTTCTGATATTGGCAATCAGTACGACGGTTGATGCGCAGATGCCATCCGCGACTTCAGTCGACCGTTTCGCAGCACTCGCATTGAAATGCGTACACCAGGAATACCCCAACAAAATTGCCCATGTTCTGATCAGCGACCAGGACGTCGCGCCGCCACGGGAACTGACCCCGGTGTTTTATGGATGTTTTGACTGGCACTCATCGGTTCATGGTCACTGGCTGCTCACGCGCTTGTTGCGCCTGTACCCGCAGGCCGAATTTGCCGCCGAGGCAGAGGCGGCCCTGGATGAAAGCTTCAGGGCGGAACGGGTGGCGCGCGAGGTTGCCTATGTGACGCATCCGCAAAGGGCCTCTTTCGAAAGGCCCTACGGTGTCGCCTGGCTGTTGCAACTGACCGCCGAGTTGCGCGAATGGGATGACCCGAGGGCGCAGCGCTGGCTGGCGGTTCTGGAGCCGCTGGAAACCGCCCTGGTGGGTAATATGCAGACCTGGCTGGTGAAGCTGGCTTATCCGATCAGGACCGGCGAGCACTCGCAAACGGCATTTGCATTCGGCCTGTTCCTGGACTGGGCCCGTATCAGCGAACGCACCGATTTTGCCGCGCTGGTGACGGACAAATCACGCGAATTTTACCAGCCGGACCGTCAGTGCCCGTTGGCCTACGAACCAAGCGGACAGGATTTTCTGTCACCCTGCCTGGCCGAGGCCGACCTGATGCGGCGCATCCTGAACGCAGAGGATTATGCCAGCTGGTTAACGGGTTTCATGCCGATGATCCCGGCGGACGGCAGCACCGAATGGCTGCCGATCGCCGTGGTGACCGATCCAACCGACGGTAAGCTGGCCCACCTCGACGGATTGAATATCAGCCGTGCGTGGATGCTGGAGGGTATGGCCCACGGCTTGCCGGCGACGGATGCACGCAGGGCGTCCCTGCTCGCCACCGCCGCCATACACCAGCAATCGGGCCTGGCGTCGGTGACGGGCGACCATTACGCGGGCGGGCACTGGCTGGGAAGTTTTGCGACCTACCTGCTGACGCAGCGTGGCCTGGTGGAATGAAGAATTCGACACGTTTATTTGATTGAGATCATCATCCCCCCGGATTCTGTTCATTATCATTGAGGTGTTGTTGCTGGAGAACGATATGGCTACCTATCAGAAGATCCTGGTTGCAGTAGATTTAAGCAGTGAATCAAAACTGGTGTTGCAAAGGGCCTTGCTCATTGCCGGCAAGGACGCTGATTTGCATGTTGTTTACGTACAGGAGCCAATGGATAACGTCTACGTCGGCATTGTTCCCCAAAGCGCCGCCTTCAGCGGTCTGGGTGATCTCGAAGCACAATTGGGCGAGGAGTTGAAAGAAAAACTGACCGCCCTCGGTAAAAAATTCGACCTGCCGCCCGATCACCTGCATATTCTGCATGGCTCGCCGGCGCATGAAATACACCGGTTCGCCAAGGAAAAGGACAGCGAATTGATCGTGATCGGCACGCACGGTCAGAGCGGTCTGCAACTCTTGCTCGGTTCGACCGCGAATTCGGTTCTGCATGGCGCCAGCTGTGACGTGCTGTCGGTGAGGATAGGTGCTAAGCTGAAAGACGCGTAACGCGTGTATTCAGGCTGAATCACACAGCGCTTCCGGTTCGGAAAGACAGCGCGGTCTGCCGCGGGGGGTATCTTGAATTTTAAAACTTTGACCTGGGTCGTCATCTTCCTGTCGGTTCTGACCTGGTCCGCCATTGATCCCGCGGACCGCCTGACCTGGTGGATGGAAGTCATCCCTGCGTTGCTCGGCTTCGCCATCCTGATTTTTACACGCAAGCGTTTCCCGCTGACTCCGCTGGTTTACGTCCTGATCCTGGTCCACGCGATCATCCTGATGGTGGGCGGGCACTATACCTACGCAGAAGTGCCTTTGGGCGACTGGCTGAGCAGTCTCACCGGCGGGGAGCGTAACAATTACGACAAGATAGGACACCTCGCACAGGGGTTTATCCCGGTCCTGATCGCACGTGAAATCCTGATCCGCAACAAGGTCGTGGCGGTCAGGGGCTGGCTCACGTTCCTGCTGCTCTGCATCGTGCTGGCGGTGAGCGCATTCTATGAACTCATAGAATGGTGGGCCGCATTGCTGAACGGGCAGGCCGCCGATGCGTTCCTGGGCACGCAGGGCTATGTCTGGGATACCCAATCGGACATGTTCTGGGCGTTTTGTGGTGCGGTTCTCGCGCTGCTGACGCTGTCGAAGCTGCATGACCGGCAACTCCGGGCCATAGCCGCGGGCGAGTTGACGTAACGCGCATCCATTCGCTCAATACCGCCGTGTCACGAGCGGTTTGCAGGCATCAGAGGTCGCTGCCCGAGACGGACCGCGCGCTCCCCATGGTGTCGAGTCGCTGCTTGATTTGTGCGTATATGCCGTTGGCATCCAGGCCTGCCATGGCCAGGCAGTCCTTGCGCGAGCCATGCTCGATGTACTGGTCCGGGATACCGATATTCAACAGGTTGAAGCCACCACCGGTCGCGGCCAGCAATTCGTTGACGCCACTGCCCGCGCCACCCAGCACCGCGTTTTCCTCGACCGTCACCACCAGGTGGTGATTGTGGGCCATTTCCCTGATGATGCCGGCATCGAGCGGCTTGACGAAACGCATGTTCACGAGGCTCGCACCGATGCGTGATGCCACCTCGGCACACGTCTGGAGCGTGCTGCCAAACGCCAGTATCGCAACGTCCCTGCCGCGTTTTACCACTTCGGCTTTGCCGATGGGCAGTTCCCGCATGTCTGCCGACAGGGCTTTGCCCGGCCCGGCTCCGCGCGGATAACGCACGGCGGCGGGTCCCTGGTGCATGAATCCTGTATACAGCATTTGCCGGCATTCGTTTTCGTCCGACGGCGCCATGATCAGCATGTTGGGTACGCAGCGCAGGAAAGTCAGGTCGAAACTGCCGGCGTGCGTCGGTCCGTCGGAGCCGACCAGGCCCGCGCGGTCGATGGCGAACAGCACGGGCAGGTTTTGCAGGGCGACGTCGTGGATGACCTGGTCGTAGGCCCTTTGCAAAAAGGTACTGTATATGGCGACCACCGGGTGAATGCCTTCGCAGGCCATGCCGGCGGCGAGTGTGACCGCGTGTTGCTCCGCGATGCTTACGTCGAAGTAACGTTGGGGAAAACGCTCGGCGAATTCGACCAGTCCCGAGCCTTCTCGCATCGCCGGTGTGATGGCCAGCAGGCTTTCATCCTTTTCCGCCATGTCGCACAACCATTGACCGAAAACCTGTGTATAGGTCGGTGACGGCTTGATCGCCGGCGTTTTGGCAACGATGCCGGTCTGGGGATCGAAGGGCGACACGGCATGATATTTCACCGGGTCCTTTTCGGCCGGTTCATAACCCTTGCCCTTTGCCGTAATGATGTGGAGCAGGTTCGGTCCGTCAACGGTTTGTATGGTTTGCAGCGTGCGTATCAGGACCGCTATGTCATGCCCGTCGATCGGGCCGAGGTAGTTGAAACCAAACTCCTCGAATAGCGTGCTGGGCACGATCATGCCCTTGACGTGCTCTTCCCAGCGGCTCATGAATCGCCAGACGCGGGAGTCCCTGTGCATCAGGCGTTTGCCGCGTTCGCGTATGTGGGTGACGGTTGGCCCGCTCATCATGCGCGCCAGGACCTTGGTCAGGGCGCCGACATTGGGCGAAATGGACATCTGGTTCTCATTCAGTACGACCAGCATGTTCGGATCGAGCGAACCGCCGTGGTTCAGGGCTTCGAACGCCATGCCCGCCGTCATGGCGCCGTCGCCAATGACGGATACGACGCGTCTTTCCTGCTGCTTGAACTCCGCGGCAAGCGCCATGCCCAGCCCCGCGCTGATGGAAGTCGATGAATGGCCGACGCCAAATGTATCGAACTCGCTTTCGGCACGTTTCGGAAACGGCGCCAGGCCCCCGGTCTTCTTGATGGTGCCGATACGCTCGCGCCTGCCGGTCAAAATCTTATGTGGATAAGCCTGGTGCCCGACATCCCAGACGATCCGGTCGTGAGGTGTCTCGTAGCAGTAATGCAAGGCCACCGTGAGCTCGACACAACCCAGGCCTGCACCAAAATGTCCGCCGCTCTTGGAAATCTCCTGTAGCAGGTAACTGCGCAATTCATCGGCTACCTGCGGCAGTTGTTCCGGATCGAGCTTGCGCAGATCGGCCGGTGAGGCAATCTGATCGAGTAATGGATAACTGTCTGCGTTCATATGGGTATTTTAGCGGTCCCGATCGACGGTGTAAGTTGCCAGCCACTCGAGCGTGTCAGTTTCACCCGGCAAATGCCGTAATTCTAACAGGGCCTGGTCCCTCAGTTCATGCGCTCTTTTGAGAGACTCCTCAACACCAATTATGGCAGGAAATGCGGGTTTTAACCTGGCTGCATCCGCCTGGCTGGGCTTGCCGGTAACCTCGCTGTCCCCGGTGACGTCAAGCACATCATCGAAAACCTGGAAGGCCAGCCCCGTCAATTGTCCGAAGCGCGACAGGGCATTGATCTGCGCGGGTGTTGCCGACGCATACAAGGCGGGCGCCAGCGCGCAGACTTTTATCAGTGCGCCGGTTTTGAAGGCGTGGATTTCCTCCAGTTCGGACTGGGACATGTCACTGCCCAGGCTGGCCAGGTCCAGCACCTGGCCACCGGCCATGCCATTGGCGCCGCAAGCGCGTGCAAGCCCCAGGATGATCTCGATCTGCTGCCCGGGTTTTGCCGCCAGTGCAGGGTCGGCCGCCAGTATCTCGAACGCCAGCGCCTGCAGCGCATCACCCGCCAAAATGGCGGTTGCCTCGTCAAACTTGCGGTGACAGCTGGGCTGGCCGCGCCTGAGGTCGTCGTCATCCATGCTGGGCAAGTCGTCATGGATCAGCGAATAAGTATGTATGAGTTCAATCGCCGTGGCGATTCCGTCGAGTTGTTCCACGGGTATGTTCAGGCTGCGTCCCGTGGCGTATACGAAAAGGGGTCTTATGCGCTTGCCGCCGGCGACAGCCGAATACCGCATCGCCTGCCATAACAATCGCGGCGTGCGTTCCTGGTCTGGCAGGTAACCGGGGAGCATATCCTCGAACCTGGCCTGCCAGGCCTTGATAATGGTTGCAGTGTCAGGCATCCGGATCAAAGGGTTTCAGCGAATCTTCGTCCTGGGTGTTGGTCAGGAGTTCGACCGTTTGCTGGGCGTTGTCCAGTGCCGCCTGGCACTGCCGGGTCAGCTCGATACCATGCTTGAATCCGGTCAGCGATTCATCCAGTGACAAATCGCCTTCTTCGAGCGTTTTGACCAGTTGCTCGAGTTCGGCCAGCGTCTTTTCAAAATCGGTGCCAGGCTCAGTTTTTTTGCTCATAATCTGTGTTCCGGGTTTCGCGAAGCGACACTAACGTACCGCATCGGCAGGGTCAACCATCAATGACTTGTCCTGTGTTGGAGATTGTGAATGAAGCGCAGCAACGGATGAATGGGGCGCCAGTTCAAGGTGACGGAGTTCTCCGTCAGCCAGCGCGTAAACCTTTCGCTGAGACACCAGTCTCCAACCGCGACCAGTTCACCATCCAGGCTGCATAACGGAATCGAATCCCTTAGCCAGTGCGGGATGCCGGCTTGCTGAAAAATATTTTTCAGACGTTTGTGCATACCACCCCGGGAGATCGAGCTCTCTTCCAGGCTGATCCGGCTTCCGACGACGAAATCGCCATCGGGCGGTTCGGGGCTGGTCGTATCGGGAGAAGCGCCGGTCTGCGCGCCGCCTGCCAGCGACAAGCGGCCGATATCCTTGCCGAGATCCACCCAACTCCGGTCATCCGGCCAGTTTTGAGCGGGACAGGCGGTCATCCCGGTATCCGGTTGCAGCCACAGCTGATCCCTGTACAGACGTAAAGACCAGCCGTTCCAGTGCAGTGAAACACTGCGGCCATGCCCGCCTTGCAGTACCTGGTCACAAAGTGTTCCCAGCCTGTAGACCGGGATGCCCGGTGCGCCTGACCGCTTCAGCCAGTGGCGG
>Ga0210074_1000313_pt1 | contig 18083 bp, 10 predicted proteins | sample China_Galinas_Co_FD_184860 | JGI IMG/M metagenome (GOLD analysis project Ga0210074, IMG submission 184860) | Wetland microbial communities from San Francisco Bay, California, USA, that impact long-term carbon sequestration -... | ecosystem: Environmental > Aquatic > Marine > Wetlands ... | reverse complement strand
AAGTTCGGGAAAATAGGAACCGGCTACGACCTGGTCTTCCACTACGGACGCGGAATCCTGCAACACACAGCGAACACCTTTCCTGTCACGAATGACTTCACGATGTGGACCGCTGATCGAATACAAACGTTCACGCACCCCGGTTTCGTCGGTGACGTGTGTAATCCGCATGGTTTCAACGGCACCATCACGAACATAGACGAAGGTTCCCTGGTAGCTCATCTGGCTCATGGCCGTGGTCATGCGTTCCAACCAATCGCGAGCCTGTTGGGGATCCCCGGCCAGGGCGATTCCGCTGATGCTGATCGAAATCAGAAGCAACAGGGCCCTGGGTGGCAAAACCTTCATTTAGTCTCAGCAGCTTCCAGTTGAGAGCCGGATTTATCAGATTCGGACGGGGTTCCGGAATCATCTTCAGCTAAATTCATGGGGGTTGCGACGATGGGTACGAATGAGACAAACCCTTGCCTGCCCGCCATCCTGGCCATCTGGTTATGCCGCAGCAGATAAGCATTCATGCGATTTGAATTCACCTGGTGTTCCGGATTATAACTGACGGCCTGTGACACCGGTGAACGCGCCATAACATTTGGACTGACAAACGGTTGACTGGCAGGTGCATCCACTACCGTGTCAACTTCACCCGGGTTTTGTCCCGGTTGCGGTGCGGTGACCACGATCGCCATCAATGCAACACTGGCAGCAATTGCCAGGCCGGAAACCGGTTTTAACCAGTGCCTGTTACGCAAGGCGGATACGGAGGGTACCTCTTCAGCCTCCAGGTAAGCACTGAGTTTTGTACTCATCCCGGTGACCACCTGTTTGCTGCCGGGTTGACGGATGCAATCACGGATCAGGTGATAACGTTCCCATGTTTCGCACATCTCATCGTCTGAAAACAATCTGCGTGTCAGGAACAAACCGGCCTCGCGTGAAAGCTCACCATCCATTAGGCTGGAAAGATGTTCTAAAGATTCCTTACTCATTTTATCTGTTACCTGTACCGGATATCTTTTTCAGATATCACTTTCTACTCCCCACTGTTGGTGTGACCACCAAGAAGGGGTTTTAGTTTCTCATCAATCGCTTCGCGGGCCCGAAATATTCGCGAACGTACCGTACCGATCGGACACTCCATGGTGGTCGCGATCTCCTCATAGCTCATACCATCCATCTCGCGCAGCATGATCGCGGTGCGTAAGTCTTCAGGCAGTTTGGCGATGGTGTCAAATACCGTATGTTCAATTTCCTCACGCAGTAATTCACTTTCGGGCGTGCTGATTTCTCTCATACGGTCACTAATGGCGTATTGCTCCGCATCAACCGCATCAATATCACTGTTTGGGGGACGCCGGTTCTTTGCAACAATCCAGTTTTTCGCAGTATTGATCGCTATTCGATACAACCAGGTATAAAAGGCGCTGTCGCCCCGGAAGCGCTTGACTGCGCGGTAGGCCTTGATAAATGCCTCCTGCGCGACATCCTGTGCTTCTGAAGGATCAGACACATAGCGCGAAACCAAGCTGACGATGCGATGCTGATATTTCTGAATCAACAGGTCAAAGGCGCGTTTGTCACCTTTTTGTACCCGTTCAACCAGCAATTGATCGACGTTGGCTTCACTCACTCCGCCCTGCACTCCACATGTTTGAATTGGACCTGCACCAAGCAGCGTCACCCCTGATAAATTCGCTGGTGATTTAGCTGGCTTGATTATTTTAACAGCCTGGAGCACTGTCACGCGCCCATTCCTTGTAAAGTTGAGCATAACATGATTATTTCAATCCTGAATTGCCATGGTTGTTGCACGCTATGACCTGTTCTTTAAACGGTGGTTCCCGGTCTTGTGAAAATAGGTGAATCGTCAGGGCTGCAAGTGTGGGTCTGGCAATCTGCTATATGCATCACTACCCCTGCAATGCGATAATAGCGAGTTGAAATATGACGAGTTGATAACCGGTGAAATACTCCCGGTAAACACCGATTCAAAATCTAAAAGGTAATTAGCAATATGGAATTTCTCAAATCTCTGGGTATAAAAGAACTTAACTCCGGCGCCTATCTTGGCGACGGTCATTGGTCAAAAACAACTGACGCGGGTATCAAGAGCGCGATCAACCCCTCGACCGGTGAGGTCATTGCAAAAGTCTACGCTGCCTCATCTGATGATTACGAAAAACTGGTGACGCGCTCACGGGAGGTTTTCAAGGAATGGCGCCAGGTCCCGGCACCGGAACGCGGCAACGCCATCCGTTTGTGCACTGAAGCCCTGCGCCGGCACAAAGACGCATTGGGCAGCCTGGTGAGCCTGGAGATGGGTAAAATCAAGGCCGAGGGTGACGGTGAAGTCCAGGAAATGATCGACATCGGTGACTTTGCGGTCGGTCAGTCACGTATGTTGTACGGCTACACGATGCATTCGGAACGTGCCATGCACCGCATGTACGAACAGTGGCACCCGCTCGGTGTTGTCGGCGTCATTTCGGCGTTCAATTTCCCGGTTGCGGTTTGGGCGTGGAATGCTTTTATTTCCGCCATATGTGGTAACACAACTATATGGAAGCCAGCTCATAGCGGTATTTTGTGCTGTATCGCCGTGCAAAATATCTGCAATGAGGCACTGGCAAAGGCTGGCTACCCTTCCATCTTTTTCAGCTTTATAGAAGACGGTCATGATTTGGCCGAACGATTTGTCAATGACAAACGCGTCAACCTGATATCGTTTACAGGTTCCACCAATATCGGTCGCCAGGTGGGTGCCAAGGTTGCTGCCCGCCTGGGACGCAGCTTGCTGGAACTGGGCGGAAATAACGCTATCATCATGGATGAAACCGCTGACCTGGATATGTGTATTCCGGGTATCGTCTTCGGCGCTGTCGGAACTGCCGGTCAACGATGCACCTCGACCCGCCGTTTGATTGTCCATGAGTCCATTCTCGATCGTGTTAACGATGCGCTGGTTAAAGCTTACCGGCAAGTGAGAATTGGTGACCCGCTTGATCCTGAAACCCTGATGGGTCCGCTGACCGATGAGTCTGCCGTCAGGTATTATGAGTCTGCAATCGCCTCCGCCGTCAGCGAAGGCGGTAAAGTACTCACGGGCGGCAAGCGCCTCGACCGTCCGGGTTTCTTTGTTGAACCCACGATAATACTTGCCAGCAACGACTGGCAAATCGTCCAGGATGAAACCTTCGCACCGATTCTTTATGTCATACCGTTCAGTGATCTTGAAGAAGCCATAGACATGCACAATGACGTTCCACAGGGACTGTCTTCGGCGATATTCACATTGAATATGCGTAATGCAGAAAGATTCCTGTCAGCGGTGGGTTCCGATTGCGGTATCGCAAATGTCAATATCGGCACGTCCGGTGCGGAAATTGGTGGTGCATTTGGCGGTGAGAAGGAAACCGGTGGCGGGCGTGAATCAGGTTCGGATTCCTGGAAGGCTTACATGCGCCGGCAGACCAATACCATTAACTGGGGTACTGACCTGCCGCTGGCACAGGGAATCAAGTTTGACCTGTAGCTGTCGGTAACCGACTATTTGCGCGTGTATCCGTTAATACGCAAAGCCCTCTTCCTGGCGGATCCGGAGACTGCTCATGGACTCGCCCTGGAGGGGCTGCGCCTGGGTTACGGCGCAGGCGTCAGCCATCTTCTTTGCAAAAGCCGAAGCCTGCCCATCACCGTCATGGGTTTAAAATTCCCAAACCCCGTGGGCATGGCCGCGGGTATGGACAAAAACGGGGATTACATCGACGCACTTGGAAGCCTCGGCTTTGGCTTCATTGAAGTTGGCACGGTCACCCCGCGTCCCCAACCGGGCAATCCCAAACCGCGCATATTCCGTCTTGAGAAAGCCAACGCGATGATCAACCGCCTGGGTTTCAATAACAAGGGTGTCGACCACCTGGTACAGCAGGTAAAAAAACATCGATACAAAGGCATCCTCGGTATCAATATCGGTAAAAACTTTGATACGCCAAACGACAAGGCGGCTGATGATTACCTCATCTGTCTTGAAAAAGTGTATCCGTACGCTGATTACATCACGATCAACATATCCTCGCCAAACACACGTGGTTTGCGTGACTTACAGGATACGGAACAACTCAACACCTTGCTGGCAGCACTGAACGGCAAAAGACTGGAACTTGCGGGTGAGTTCAATAAGCGGGTACCGCTGCTGGTCAAGGTAGCACCCGATCTTGAAGAGGGCCAGATACCGGGCATGGCCGAAGTTATCGTGCGCAACGAATTCGACGGTCTGATCGCAACCAATACCACGATTTCACGTGATGCTGTTAAAGGCCTGCGACATGCGGATGAACCTGGCGGACTCAGCGGGACACCGGTAAAAGAGCGGGCCAATCACGTGTTAAAAGAGTTTCGCAGCCACCTGCCGGACGGGGTTGCATTGATAGGTACCGGAGGCATTACAGAAGGTGAAGACGCCGCCGAGAAGATACGACTGGGCGCCGACCTGGTACAGTTCTACACCGGATTCGTCTACAAGGGTCCGGACCTGGTTGACGACTGTCTGGAAGCCATCGAAGCACAAAGGTCCGTATGAAGCGATTACTCAATGCTTCACTTAAACATCTCAACAGCTTTTCAGTCGAGGCCCGCGCCGGTCAGTTGATCGAATTGGAGTCAGCCCGGGATTTACAAACGTTCATCTCGGAACAGCGTTTTGACGCAACACGCGATCTCGTATTGGGTGGCGGCAGCAATATCCTGTTTGCCGGCGATGTCAAAGGCACAGTCATACTGAACCGGATGACCGGCAAGCGCATTGTCGAAGATTCGAGTAATGGAGCCTTGCTTGAAGTCTGCGCTGGGGAAAACTGGCACCAACTGGTTTTATGGAGCCTGGAGCAAGGTCTGTCAGGTATTGAAAACCTGTCGCTGATCCCCGGTATGGCCGGCGCCGCACCCATGCAAAACATCGGCGCCTACGGCGTTGAACTGGCCGATGTTATCCATTCGGTACAGACACTTGATCTAAAAACCGGGGAATGCCGTGATTTCAAGCAACAGGATTGCCAATTCGCTTATCGCAACAGCCGTTTCAAAACAACCGATGCCGGAAAGTATCTGATCACCGGGATCCGTTTGCGCTTGCAGCGCAATTTCACACCGAGGCTCGATTACAAGGGATTGGGCGACGAACTGATGTCGATGGGCATCATTACACCTGACGCCAGGCAGGTCAGCGAAGCAGTTATACGCATCCGTCAGCGCAAACTTCCTGACCCGAGTGTCGTTGGCAATGCTGGCAGTTTCTTTAAAAACCCCGTGGTCAGCCACGCAACAGCGCAATTGCTGGAAAAAGAATTTAGCGGTCTGCCGGTGTATCCCGCCGTCGATAAAGTCAAACTCAGCGCAGGCTGGCTGATTGAACAATGTGGCTGGAAAGGCCGATCGCTGGGCAAAGCTGCGGTTTCAGAGCAGCATGCACTTGTGCTGATCAATAAAGGCCATGCAACCGGTGCCGAGATACTCACGCTCGCTGATGCCATTCAGGAGTCAGTGAGGGATCGATTTGGAATTGAGTTGCAGCCGGAGCCGTTAATTATCAAATAATTATTGCGACAGTACCGGGCATCGGCAAACTCATCCCTCCTTCCCGGGGGTGAGTTTGACAAAATTGGCAACGGTATAGAACTAAAACGCGTTGATACCGGTCAATTCCCTGCCGATCACCAACTGGTGGATGGTTTCCGTTCCCTCATAGGTAATCACGCTTTCAAGATTCAACATGTGACGGATGGCGACGTGCTCGACGGTGATGCCAGCGCCACCGAGTATGTCGCGGCAGTCACGCGCGATATCCAGTGCCATGCGGACATTATTCCATTTTGCCAGGCTGACCTGCGACGGCGACATATCACCGGCATCCTTTAAACGACCGAGCTGCAAAGATAAAAGCTGCGCCGTCGTGATACGCCGGGCCATATCGGCAAGACGAATCTGGATTACCTGGTTGGCTGCCAGTGGACGGCCGAACAGTTTACGCTCGGCGGTGTAATCCAGCACCTCGTTGAGACAGGCGATCGCGGCACCGATGGGACCCCAGGTAATACCGTAGCGCGCCTGGGTAAGACAGCCTAAAGGCCCTTTCAGACCCACGACATCCGGCAGACGGTTGGCTTCCGGCACGCGTACACTGTCAAAGAACAGGGCCGAGGTGACCGATGCCCGCAAGGACATCTTGCCATGAATCTCCTGTGCTTCGAATCCGGGCATGCCTTTTTCAATTACAAACCCCATAATGCCTTTATCGGTATTTGCCCAGACAATGGCAATATCAGCGATGTTGCCATTGGTAATCCACATTTTTGAACCATTGATGATCCAGTCATCGCCGTCACGCCTGGCGTTGGTCTTCATGCTGGCGGGATCAGAGCCGCCTTGTGCCTCGGTCAGGCCAAAACAACCGATGACCTTGCCTGCCGCCATATCCGGCAGCCAGCGTTGCTTTTGTTCCTCGGAACCATAGGTATGTATTGGATACATGCACAGGCTCGATTGAACCGAGGCAAAGCTGCGTAAACCGGAATCGCCGCGCTCCAGTTCCTGGCAGATCAATCCGTAGGACACGCCATTGAGACCGGCGCAGCCATAGCCCTCCAGGCTGGAACCCAATAGACCCAATTCGGCCATCTCCGGTATCAACTCCATGGGAAATTTTGCCTTGTCAAAGGCAGCGGCCATCAATGGCAGCGCACGCTCATCGACAAAACGTGCGACGGTGTCCTGGATCATTTGCTCTTCTTCAGTCAGCAGGCTGCGGACATCGAATAAATCGGTTGGATTCAGTCTGGCCATGAGTACTCCGGAGGTTATTGCGATGGGTTAATCAGATGCGGGCTATTCTAAATTGCAGCGCGGTCTCAGTCACTAGCTAAATAACCAAACCCACACCAGGCCTGTCTACGAATTTCGAACCCCGTTGGGAACATGCCCCGTTGTGACGTGCTCCCTGGCCGATTCGCAGTGCACCGGTTGATCATCAAAAAAGATGTCTGCCCCGAATGCCGCCAGGAAAGGACCCTTTGGCTTTCCGCCCAGGAAAAGAGCTTCATCAATACGAATCCCCCATTTTCTCAGCGTCAGGATGACCCGTTTATGGGCGGGTGCTGACCTGGCGGTGACAAGCGCCGTGCGGATGGGGTTATTTTCAATCGGGTAGGCAGCCTGAATGTTCTGCAAAGCCTGCATCAATGGTTTGAAGGGGCCATCCGGCAAGGGTGTCTCTGCGCGCAGTTTCTCCTGTTTTGAAAATGCCTCGAGGCCTTCGGCCTGGTAAACCTTCTCAGCCTCATCGCTGAATAAAACAGCATCACCATCAAATGCAATACGCAACTGTTCACCATCGGGTCTGTTTTGTGCACCGGGAAGTATCATCGCTGCTGCGAAACCCGCCTGCAGTGCCTGGCGCACATCCTCGGCATGGCCGGACAAAAACAAGTCGGTGCCAATGGCTTTCATGTAGCGAAACGGGCTCGCACCGTTGGTAAATACCGCACGCTGAATATCCAGGCCATGGTGCTCAATACTGTTGAATATCCGCAGCCCGGAATCGGCACTGTTGCGGGAAACCAGGATGACTTCAACCAGCTGGTGATTCACTTTATCAGCATTGAGTGCCAGCAGTTTTTTGACCAATTGAAAGGCTTCACCGGGTTTGAGAAAGTCATTCTCCCGGCTGATCTGATATTCCGCATATGCCGCGAGCCCTTTTGTTTCAAACACCGCATGACTCTCATCAAGATCAAAAAGTGCACGCGATGAGATCGCCACGACAAGCGGTTTGGTGTTATGCCGGTTTTTCGGTTCTTCTACCTGTGACTTTGATTCTGCCATATTCACAGCTTAACAGTGTCTTTATCAGAACATGAGAAAGTAAAGACACCATTAGAGAAACTGTTCGTTCAGTATCCTTTCTTCCAGCGAGTGGGCTGGATCAAACAGCAATTTTAACTCAATATCCTTGTCCTCAAATGCATCGACCCGAACGATATCCCTCACTTCGTAGGCATCCGCCGTTGCACTCACAGCCCGCTTGTAATGGTCGAGAACCTCAAAACTTACACGTGCGGAACTCGGTAATATTGCACCGTTCCAGCGTCTTGGCCTGAACGGGCTTATCGGTGTCAGTGCCAGGGCGTCAGTGCCCAGCGGCAGAATTGGACCACGCACCGAAAAGTTGTAAGCGGTACTGCCCGCAGCCGTCGCCAGTAACACCCCGTCACAGACCAGGTCTTCCACCTTTACCGAGTCATTGACGAGGACACGAATGTGGGCAGCCTGGTTGGTCTGACGCAAAAGCGATATTTCATTGATCGCCAGTGCGCTGGTCTCGGTGCCTGATTCGGTCTGCACTTCCATGCGCAGCGGGTTCAGACTTACCGGACTGGCAGCAGCCAGTCTTTCGACCAGGTCATCTTCGCTCCAGCGATTCATCAGAAAACCAACATTACCTATTTTCATACCGAAAACCGGTAAGTTTTTCCCGATGACACGATGCAGGGTGCGCAACATGAAACCATCACCACCGAGCGCGACGATCACCTCGGCATCATTCAATGCGGTTTGCCCATAGCGTTTCTGCATCAACTCGGCAGCTTCTCCAGCCGAGTCAACCTGGCTTGCCACGAAATGGATACGGTCGCTGGTCATTTTGATTTCGTTTTCGTCAATAACTCTTCCAGGGAACGGACTGCAACCGATACCGTGGCATAGTCCATGGCAGGCAAATTCTGCATATCACTGAGCATCAGGGAAATTCGTTCAACCACTTTAGTATTTACTCCGACCCAACTTCCGACCGGGTCTTTCTCGTTTGGAAAGGCTTCAAGGACGCGGCCGGCCAACCTGCGGTGTTGTGAATACAATTCGTTACGCAGGTTACCACGGGCATGTGCATGCCACTGACCCTCCACGGGTAATTTTTCCACGCATTCACGTAACCACTTCAGACCCAGCCGGTCACCCAGACCAAAGAAGACGGTGGCCACACTGAGCACATCCGCTTTTCGCTTGGCAGCTGTTTCAACCACATCCAGTGCGGGATAGAGCAAATGCAGGCTGGCGGCCTGAATAGCCAAAGCCCTCGGCATGCCATCCGCAATCAAGGGCTCTGCCTTTTCTTCCACCTGTTCTTTCTCCGCAACATTGAGCGAATGACTTATTTTCTTTTCCAATATTTCCATACCGGGAGTAAGCCGCTCTATGCTCGCACGGATGTCCAGTTTATGACCCGGCTGGTTGAGCACCCAACGGGTAGCCTGACGCAGCAGGTTCCACATCGACAATATCGCACTTATCTGTGACTTGCAGCCGACCTTGTTGTCCAGCGCCTCGACCTTGATCCAGAAATCGCGTGCCCGGAAAATTTCCCGGGCAATGGTAAACGCCCTGGCCACTTCGGCAGCGTCAGCGCCTGTGTCTTCATGCATACGCAGGGCGAACGAGGCACCCATGCGGTTAACCAGGCTATTGGTGACCTGGGTTGCAATGATTTCACGTTTCAGGCGATGGCCATCCATGTAATCGCTATATTTTTCCTGTAATGGTTTCGGGAAGTAGCGTTGCAACTCCTGTGATAACCATGGATCTTCCGGCACATCTGAATCGAGCAATTGACGGTAAAGCATGATTTTGCTGTATGACAATAAAATGGACAATTCCGGTCGGTACATACCCAGGCCGGCATTCCGCCGTCGCGTCAATTCTTCATCATTGGGCAGTTTTTCCAGGTCGCGATCCAGGATACCTTCGCTTTCAAGCACGGAAATAAAGTGTTGCTTGGCACCCAGGCGGGCACCGGTCAGGGTCTCCATCATCGATATGGTCTGTGTTTGCAGGTAATTGTTGCGCAACACCAGTTCAGCGACTTCATCGGTCATACTTGCCAACAGCTTGTTTCTGTTGCCCTCGGTCAATTTACCCGCGCGTATGACCTGGTTGAGAAGTATCTTAATATTGACCTCATGGTCTGAGCAGTCCACTCCCGCCGAATTATCGATAAAGTCGGTATTCAGGCGGCCGCCCGAGCGCGCGTATTCGATACGCCCAAGCTGGGTTAAACCCAGGTTACCGCCCTCACCCACCACCTTGCAGCGTAACTCGGCGCCATTGATGCGCAGCCAGTTGTTCTGAGCATCACCGACCTCGGCGTTACTTTCACCCGAGGCTTTGACATAGGTACCGATACCGCCATTCCATAAAAGGTCCACTTCGGCTTTCAATAACAGCCGTATCAACTCGTTGGGTGCCAACTGCTTTTCTTCGACGCCCAGCCAGTTCCGCACTTCAATACTCAGGGGGATACTCTTTTCGAGCCGGGAAAAAACACCGCCTCCCTTTGAAATCAGTTCCGGCTTGTAGTCTTCCCAACCGGACCTCGGCAGATCGAATAAACGCTTGCGCTCCTTGAAGCTTGCCTTGATATCCGGTTCAGGATCCAAAAAAATGTGCATGTGGTTAAACGCGGCTTTTAACTGAATCTGGGTAGAGAGCAGCATGCCATTGCCAAAAACATCACCTGACATATCGCCGATACCCACAACGCTGAAGGGCTCTTTCTGAATATCCCTGCCCATTTCACGGAAATGACGCTTAACCCCTTCCCAGGCACCTCGCGCGGTAATCGCGATAGCCTTGTGGTCATAACCCACGGAACCGCCGGACGCGAAGGCATCACCCAACCAGAAACCGCGTTCCAACGCGATCGCATTGGCTGTATCTGAAAAGGTCGCCGTGCCCTTATCGGCCGCCACGACCAGGTACGGATCATCTTCATCGTATCGAATCAGTTCAGCCGGGGGTATGACTACTTCTTGATCTAAATTATCAGTAACATCTAATAAGGCATTGATAAATATCTTATAACACCTTACAACTTCAGCCATGACTTCATCACGGCTTCCATTCTTCGGTAAGTGTTTAACGACAAAGCCTCCCTTGGCACCAACCGGTACAATGATGGTGTTCTTGACGTTCTGGGCCTTCATCAGGCCAAGAACTTCTGTCCTGAAATCCTCCTTGCGATCCGACCATCGCAGACCACCACGAGCCACCTTGCCACCACGCAGGTGTATACCTTCCACCGCGGATGAAAACACCCAGATTTCTCTGAACGGCAAGGGTTTTGGGAGATGGGGCATTTTGGCCGAATCAAGTTTGAAACTCATGTATTCGTGTAACTGACCATCCTCCGTGCGTTGATAAAAATTGGTTCTCAAGCTGCCCTTGATTGCTTCGTAAAACGAAAACAGGATGCTGTCCTCGTCGATACTGCTAATCCTTGACAACGCCAGCCTGAAAACTTTCTTGATCGTCGCAACCTGGACATCGCGGTTCTTGCGGCGCGCAGCCACGACACTGTCGAGCAACTCCAGCAGGACTTTGTCATCGCAGTGTTTTAAGGTCGACAGGCTGAGAAAAATCCTGCGCAGGTTCTTAACCGCCAGCTCTTTACGGTAGTCGCTTTCGCTGTCCCTCGTTGGATTGAACATGGCATCGAACAATTCCACCAGCAAACGCGCCATCAGCGGATGTTTCGCAAGGGTTTCTTCCATGTAGGCCTGTGAATAGGGAATGCCGGTCTGCAACAGGTACTTGCAATAGGCCCGTATCCCCTTGACCTCCCGCCAGTCAAGCTGACACGCGAGGATCAGACCGTTGAATCCATCACTGACGGTAATCCCGCGCCAGGTGTTCTCGAAAGCTTCCTGGAAATTTTCCCGGACTTCCTCGATATCCAGATCCTTGCCATGGCCATACACCATGTCAAAATCCTGGATCCAAACTGATTCTTTATTTTCAAACCTGAGTTTGTAAGGTCTTTCACTAACGATGTGCAATCCCATGGCCTCGAGCATCGGCATGACAGTCGATAATGGAATGGGTTGATTCTTCTTGAAAATTTTAAACCGGATAATACCGGATTCCCTGGCGTCTGAACCCGAATCCGATGTACGTGGCCGATAAAGACTCAGCTGTAAATCATTTTCGTCTTGCAATAAGACAATTTTCTCGACATCAAACGCGGCAACCCAGGGTGAAACATCCTCCATATAAGCCGCTGGAAAGGCTGTATCAAACTTCCGTGCCAACTTTAAGCCGATCTCTTCACCGTGTTTTTGCTGAAAAATATTGGCCAGTTCATCGTTCCATGAACGCAGGGCATTGATGATCTTACTCTCGAGTTCACGTACATCAGGCTGTGGCTCCGCGCCGGCTTTGGGCCGGATAATGACATGCAGGCGGGCAAGTGCCGAATCCGAAAGCTGTATCATGTAATCCAGCTTTTCCCCCTTTAGTCCGCGTTTAAGTATGCCCTGAATTTTTTCCCTGTTTTCCGTATTCCAGTGATCCCTCGGTATATATACCAGGCAGGAAAAAAAACGGCCAAAGCGTTCCTGCCGGATAAACAAACGAACTGTCTGACGCTCCTGCAAATCCAGTACGCCCATCGCAATTGACAATAACTCGGTACTGCTGGCCTGAAACACCTCATCCCTCGGCAGCGTTTCCAGGATATGCAGTAAGGACTTCCATGCATGGCGGTTTTCTTTCAGCCCGGAGTTTTCCAGAACCGTTTTGAGCTTCATTGAAACCAGTGGCGTATCCGCAAGCCGTTGCTGATAGGCCAGAGAGGTAAACAGACCGATAAACCGGTACTCACCAATGACTTTGCCTTTTTTATCAAACCGCAACACACCGATATAGTCCATGTAACCGCTTCGGTGCATTGGCGAACGCGAATTGGCCTTGGTAACGATCAGCGGCGCATGCGGATTGAATCTCGACTCATCTCTATTGCTTGGAATTGGACGACTCAAGACGGTCTTGCCGTCTTCGCGTAACAGACCCAAACCGGTACCATCTACCACTTTCAAGGTATCAGTATTGCCTTTGTGAACAATGTCATAGGTTCGTGCACCGATAAACATGAAATGGTCATCATCAACCCACTTCAGAAAATTCACGCATTCTTCCCTGACATTTTCAGGCAGGTCAGGTGCATTCTTTCCAAATACAGAGATTGCGTGTTCCAGACTTTTTTTCATCAACAGCCAATCCGCAACGGTTGTACGAATAATGGCCATACGCGATTTGAGGAGGTCCTCAACGGACGTCAGTACGGTCGGATCGGTTTGCTTATCCAGGTGAATATGGATAAACGATTCCTTGACAGAGTTTTTTGTAGACCTGGGATGAAATGACTTCAGCTTGCCGTTTGCATCCCTTTCAACATTTAAAACCGGATGAACAATCAGATGCACACCCATATTCAGTTCCTGCATAACCATGCTGGAAGTGTCCACAAGGAATGGCATATCGTCGTTCGACATTTCCACGACCGTGTGCTGGCAATCCCAGCCATCCCGCTTCTTCTCAGGATTGAACACACGTATCGACAGCTGACCTTGCTTTCGTTTTTTTAAAAAATCAAGCTGGTTAATCACCATGGCGGAGACATTTTCCGGTGTATCCTCGCTAAGCGCAGTGATGGGCACACGCTTGAAGAAGTTATCGCAAAACAATGCAGCCTGCTTGGCCGCCGTTGCTTCCATACGACTGGCGATTGCGGTCTTGATTTTATTGAGCAAATTCAGTTTGTTATTTTCACTATTGGCGTTCATCGGTTGACTCCACCTAACGATTTGTACGTTTGTCCGGAACCCGATAAGGCCAACCGGAAGTAGATGCGAATTATAAAGGCTTTACCTATAGGAAACATTCCTTTTGAAGCTTATTGAGCCACTTTCCGGGACTACACAGCAGGGTTAAATCAGCCCCATCTGCCGCGACTGGTTGACCTGCCCCACCGGACTGGTTAACCTCTATATATCTTTGAATCAGGATAGAAAGATATATGGGGTCCAAAATGGATTTGCAGCATGCTTCGCAACACTTTCGGCTGTTATCCGACAGCACCCGTTTACGCCTGCTGATGCTGGTTGACCGGGAAGAATTGAGCGTGGCTGAACTCGCCGCCATTACGCAACTGGCACAACCCAGGGTTTCAACCCACCTGGCGAAACTGAAAGAGGCCGGTCTGGTCAGTGATCGCCGTGAAGGGGTGTCGGTTTATTACCGAATGGCCGCTACCATTGCCGACTCAAGCCTGGACGCCTTCTGGGAATTGCTGCGCACAAATACTTCCGATCCTTTGATTCAGCAGGATTCAGAACGTATACAGCAGGTATTAAACGCACGTAACGGCAACTCAAGCTGGGCCGATAGCGTCGCGGGTGACATGGAACGACACTACTCACCAGGCCGGACCTGGGAAGTGACCACGCGCACCATCGTCCAGTTGCTCGAGTTGGGGGATGTCCTAGATATTGCTTCAGGCGACGGCGTACTCGCCGAGCTGCTGGCGCCGAGAGCGCGCAGCATACGCTGTCTGGACATCAGTCAAAGGGTGGTAGATGCGGGGAAAAAACGCCTAAGCAACTATACCAATGTCAGCTTTTCAGCGGGCGATATGCATCACTTACCGGTTGCAGACGCCTCTTTTGACACGGTATTGCTGATGCACGCCCTGACCTATACCAACGAACCGCAAAAGGTCTTCAATGAGGCCAGACGGGTTTTGCGACCCGGTGGCCACCTGCTGGCAGCAACACTAAAAAAGCACCTGCACAAGAACGCGGTGATGGCTTATAACCACCTCAATCTTGGTTTCACGCAATCACAATTGAGAAAATTGTGTACCAGTGCTGGTCTTGAACCTCAGAACATCGAGGTTTCGGCCGTGGAGAAACGGGCGCCCAACTATGAGGTGCTGACACTGATGGCCGGTAAACCCGGCTGATCGACCGTCTTTTTTTTCAATTGATTAACCGGTAGAAAGTATGTACTCGCAAGCCTACAAAAACCCACAACGTGCCGCCTTACTACAAGGGCTGTTGTCTGAGAGAATCCTCATCCTGGATGGGGCGATGGGAACAATGATCCAGGCGCTGGAGTTGAGTGAGGATGATTTTCGCGGGCTTAGATTCAAAGACCACCCGCTGCCGCTGCGTGGTAATAACGACCTGCTGACCCTGACCCAACCGGAAAAAATTGCCGCTATTCACCGGGCATTTCTGCAGGCCGGTGCTGATCTGATCGAGACAAATACCTTCAACAGCACCGCTATCTCCCAAGCCGATTACGGCATGGAACAGCTGGTCAGGGAATTGAATTTTGCGGCGGCTCAACTGGCGCAAAAGGAAGCGGGCTATTTTTCCGACCAGGATCCCGCTAAACCACGCTTTGTCGTCGGTTCCCTTGGACCAACCAATCGAACCGCATCATTGTCTCCCGATGTAAATCGACCGGATTTCCGTAACGTCAGCTTTGAGGATTTGCGCAAGACTTATGCCGAAGCAGCCAGCGGCCTGGTTGAGGGCGGCTGTGACGTCCTGATGGTCGAAACCGTTTTTGATACGCTCAATTGCAAGGCTGCACTGGTAGCCATTGATGATGTATTCACCGAACTTGGTTGCCGGGTTCCGGTGATGATTTCAGGTACGATTACCGACGCCAGCGGCCGCACACTGTCCGGCCAGACCGTTGCCGCTTTCTGGCATTCGGTCAGGCATGCAAAACCCGCATGTATAGGTCTGAATTGCGCCCTGGGAGCGACCGAACTGCGTCCATGGCTGCAGGAGTTGTCACGTGTTGCTGAATGCCCTGTCAGTGTGCATCCTAACGCCGGTCTGCCAAATGAGCTGGGCGGCTACGACGACACACCTGAAAACATGGCGGCTGTGCTCAGCGAATTTGCATCCGGCGGGCTCATCAACATGGCAGGTGGTTGCTGTGGAACACGGCCGGAGCATATCAGGGCAATTGGCGATGCACTCAGTCACCAGGCCCCAAGGGTTCCACCGGAGCCCATCCCTTATTGCCGGCTCTCAGGTCTTGAGCCATTGACACTGACACCTGAACTGAACTTCGTAAATGTCGGCGAGCGCACCAACGTGACCGGATCCGCTGCATTCCGACGCCTGATACAGGCCGGTGACTTTGAAGCCGCCGTAGAGGTCGCGCGGCAGCAGATCGACAATGGCGCTCAAATTATCGATATCAACATGGATGAAGGCCTGCTGGATGGCATAGCCGTGATGACCCGTTTTTTGAACCAGATCGCCTCGGAACCCGATATCTCACGGGTGCCGGTCATGCTGGACTCATCCCGCTGGGAGGTGCTGGAAGCCGGGCTGGCCTGTCTGCAGGGCAAGGGTGTGGTCAATTCGATCAGTCTGAAAGAAGGTGAAGAGGTATTTATTGCCCAGGCGCGCACCATATTACGCTTTGGTGCAGCCGTTATCGTCATGGCTTTTGATGAAAATGGCCAGGCCGACAGTTTGGAAAAACGTGTCAGTTTTTGTAAAAGGGCATGGAAAATACTCACACAGGAGGTTGGTTTCCCGCCTGAAGATATTATTTTTGACCCGAATATTTTTGCCGTGGCCACCGGTATTGAGGAACATAACAACTACGGTATTGAATTCATTGAGGCCACCCGGCAAATTAAGCAGTCCTGTCCAGGTGCATTGATTTCCGGTGGTGTCAGTAATATCTCGTTTTCATTCAGGGGTCAGGACAGGATTCGCGAGGCCATTCACAGCGTGTTTCTGTACCATGCGGTGCAGGCTGGCATGGACATGGGAATCGTCAATGCGGGACAGCTTGAGATTTATGACGAGATCGCGCCGGCATTGCGTGAAGCGGTTGAAGACGTCGTTCTGAACCGTCGTGGGGATGCCACCGACCGCTTGCTTAAATTGGCGCAGGAGTACCAGGGTGGCGGCAAGATCGAAGAAATCGATGAGGCCTGGCGACAGGCGCCGGTAGCAGAGCGTCTGAAACATGCGCTGGTCAAGGGTATCAATGCTTATATCAAGGAAGACACCGAAGAGGCACGACTCGCATCCACGCGTGCACTGGACGTTATCGAAGGCCCGTTGATGGACGGTATGAATATCGTCGGTGACCTGTTTGGCAACGGACGCATGTTTTTACCACAGGTGGTCAAGAGTGCACGTGTCATGAAACAGGCCGTGGCCGTGTTGGTTCCTTATATCGAAGAGGAAAAGCGCCTTGCCGGTACCGGCAAGGAACAACTGGTCCGTATCCTTATGGCCACCGTCAAGGGTGACGTTCACGATATCGGTAAAAACATCGTGGGTGTGGTGTTGAGTTGTAATCACTACGAGGTCATTGACCTTGGTGTAATGGTTTCAGCGGAAACCATCATTGATACGGCGCTCAGGGAAAACGTCGATATCATCGGCTTATCCGGTCTTATTACACCATCACTGGAAGAAATGCGGCATGTTGCAAGCGAAATGCAGCGTCGCGGCCTGCAACAACCCCTGATGATCGGTGGTGCGACCACCTCCCCATTACATACGGCACTGCGTATCGACCCGGAATACTCCAACGGTGTATTCTGGGTTAAAGATGCCTCCCGGGCCGTCGGTGTGGCCAGGAAACTCAGTGATACCGATGCACGTAAAGAACTGACTGCCAGCGTGGCGCAGGACTATGCCGATATGCGCGAACGCAGGGCCAGGGGCAGTTCCAGGAAGCCGCCCGTCAGCCTGGTCGATGCCCGTCGTAATGCGTTTTCGCCCGACTGGTCGGCCGCTGACATCGACTGCCCCGCGAAGCCCGGACTGCATGTCTTTGATGACATTGAACTGGCGGAACTGGTGCCGTTGATCGACTGGACGCCTTTTTTCCAGACCTGGGAATTACAGGGACGCTATCCCGAAATACTGGAGGACACGGAAAAAGGCGAGGTCGCGGGCAATCTTTTTGCGGACGCACAGACCATGCTGAAACGCATTATTGCGGAGCGCTGGCTGCAAGCACGTGCAACGGTCGGTATTTTTCCCGCTGCAGCCCAGGGTGATGACATCGTGATATACACCGATGAAACCCGTCAGACCGAGCATCAGCGACTCAACTTCCTGCGTCAGCAAAAACCGAAAGCAAGCGGACGCTATAACCGTTGCCTGTCTGACTTCATCGCCCCGGCAACATCCGGGTTACAGGATTACATC
>Ga0210074_1000312_pt1 | contig 18094 bp, 11 predicted proteins | sample China_Galinas_Co_FD_184860 | JGI IMG/M metagenome (GOLD analysis project Ga0210074, IMG submission 184860) | Wetland microbial communities from San Francisco Bay, California, USA, that impact long-term carbon sequestration -... | ecosystem: Environmental > Aquatic > Marine > Wetlands ... | reverse complement strand
GAGTCGGGACCGGGGTTGATGTCCTGGAGCCGGACGGTGCCTGCCGCCGTGCCGTCGCTCTGCCAGAGCTCGCGGCCGTCCGTGGAGCGCCACGCCGAGAAGAAGAGCGTGCCGTAGACGTTGATCAGCGAGTCCGGGATCGAGGAGTCCGCCCCGGGCTCTAGGTCGGCGAGGAGGGAGGTGCCGGCTGCGGTGCCGTCGCTCCGCCAGAGCTCGGCGCCATGGACCCCATCGTCGGCGACGAAGTAGGCCACCCCTCGGACGATGGTGAGATAGCGCGGGTTGGAGCCCAGAGGTCCGGAACGGAGATCGCCGAGCATCCGGGTGTTTGCCGCGGTGCCGTCGCTCCACCAGAGCTCCCGACCGTGGACCCCGTCGTCACCGACGAAGAAGGCCGCCGCCGGCGATGCGACCCCGGCGATGTTGGGATAGCTCGGGAGCGGCAGCGACAACGACACTTGATGTGGCGTCACGCCGCCGGCCGCTCCGGCCTGGAGCTCGAGCACGCGGTGCGTTCCGCCGGGCGTGCCGTCGCTCACCCAGAGCTCCGGGCCGCTCGCCCCGTCGTCGCCCGAGAAGACGAGGAGCGGGCCCGCGGCGGCCAGGTCCCGCGCCGTGACGTCCGCGAGCTTCTCGGTCGACCCGGCGTCGCCGCCCGATACCCAGAGCTCGTCATCCGTGGCGACGAAGAGACGTCCCCCGGCCACCGCCATCTCCCAGGGACCCGGCACGGGCGAGCCCTCCGGGAACGGGTGCGTGCCGGCGCCGGTGCCGTCGGTCCTCCAGAGGTGGTCACCGACCCCGTCCTCTCTGGCGCCGAAGTAGACCTGGTCGCCGAAGGGAGTGAGGTCGTGGGGATCGAGCGGCTCCGGAGACGCTCCGGCGAGGGGCGCGGTGTTCGCCTCCGATCCGTCGCTGGTCCAGAGGTGGCCGGAGGAGTAATCGGTGCTCCCTTCGAACAGGAGCAGCGAGCCCAGGCCGGCGAACCTGCCCGAGACGCCCGAGTAGGGTCCCGGGTACACGTCCCGCACGAGCCGGGTCGTCGCCCCGGAGCCGTCCGTCGCCCAGAGCTCGAGGCCGTGGTCCGGGTCGCGGGCGAGGAAGAAGAGGGTTCCGGCCACGTCCTTCATCTCGGTGTAACGGAAGCCGCTCAAGCCCGAGATGATCGACGACGCCTGCTGGTCGATGTCCCGGAGGAGCGTCGCGTCGCCCGCCCCGCCCGCGGACGTGCGCGGCTCCCAGCCGTGGTCCGGATCGAAGGCGAAGAAGTGTGCCTCGCCGCCGAAGTCCCCGGGAAAGAAGAGCGCGAAGAGGAAATCGAAGGCAGAGGCGCTTCCGGGATTCACGTCTCCCAGCAGGTGCGTGCCGCCCGGCGTGCCGTCGCTCACCCAGGGCTCCAGGCCGTGGGTCCCGTCGTCGGCGGCGAAGAGAAGCCCGTTGCCGAAAGCGTGCATGCTGAACGGGAAGGTCCAGACGAGAGCGCCTCCGGAGCCCGGATCGATGTCCTCCACCTCTGTCGTTCCCGCGGGGGTGCCATCACTCACCCAGAGCTCCTGGCCGTCCGAGCCATTGTCCGCCGAGAAGAAGAGGTGGCTTCCGACGGCCGTGAGGGCGAAAGGGTTCGAGCTGTCCGAGCCAGGCACCAGGTCCTCGAACAGGGTCGTCCCGGCGGGCGTCCCGTCCGTCCGGAAGAGCTCCCGGCCGGTGGCCGACGGCTCAGCCCTGAAGAAGAGGGCACCATCGAAAGGCGTGAGCTCCGTCGGATTGGAGTCCCCACTCCCCGGCTCCAGGTCGGCGAGAAGGGCGGTCCCGGCCGCGGTGCCGTCGGTCGCCCAGAGCTCCCAGCCATGGATCCCGTCGTCCGCCGGAAAGACCAGAACGTCTCCCACGGGGGTCGGAGTGTAGAAGTGAGTCCAGGGCGTCTGGTCGAAGTTGAGGCTTCCCGAGGGGCCGGGCTGGATGTCCCTGACCAGGTGGGTGCCACCCGGCGTGCCGTCCGTGGTCCAGAGCTCCTCGCCGTGGGCCGGGTCGTATGCGATGAACCAGGCGGCACCTTTCCAGACGACGAACGAGGAGGGCCACGAGTCGCCGTCCGGGTTGATGTCCGCCAGCTCGACCGTGCCGCCGGGGGTCCCGTCGGTCACCCAGGGCTCCCAGCCGTCCGCCGAGCGCGCCACGAACACGAGCTTGTCGTCGAAGAGCGTCAGCCACCAGGGGCTGGAGGATTCGAGCCCAGGCACGACGTCCACCGCCAGCTCGGTCCCCGCCGCGGTGCCGTCGGTACGCCAGAGCTCCCGGCCGTGGACCCCGTCGTTGGCCTGAAAGTAGAGCGCGCCCTGGAAGACGACGAGCTCCGTCGAGAAGGTCGCCGAGCACTGTCCCGGGCAGATGTCACGGACCCGCCAGGTCCCGGTCTCCGTACCGTCCGTGCGCCAGAGCTCCCGACCGTCGATGCCGTCGTCGGCGAAGAAGTAGAGCACTCCATCGAACGCGATGAAGTCCGTGGGAGCGATCGCCAGGGAGTTGACCCCGGACGTCGCGATGTCCTTGAGGATCGTCGCCGGCTGGGCGGTGGCTGGCGTCGGCGCCGCCAGACCGATCCCCACGGCGGCGAGCGCGGCCATCACCACGCCCGACAGCAAGACGGTTTGTCTGGCGCTCCTTCGCTTCACGTCGCCACCCCTCACATTCGCCCTCGGGACGAGGGCACGGCTACTGCAACACGTATTAACATGTTAGCAAATCGCCTGCGGCGAGCGACCACTGGGGCTTCGAGGACCCCGTCTACCGCTTCTACCACCAGAGCTTCAAGGTGTTCTGGCTCCAGGAGACGACGCGCACGATCGTCACGACCCTCGAGAGCCTGGTCCCCGGCCACTCGCTCCATCCCTGGTTCCTGGAGATCGTGGAGGCAGGCACCGGCAAGACCTTCACCCTCGAAGACAACGCGATCTGGCCCACCGCGACCCGGCCGATCCTCGAAGCGTTCTTCCACGCCCGCTACTTCCTGGAGATGGCCGTCCGATACCGGGACCTGGAGGAACCGCCCCAGCCCCTGCCCAGCGGCTACGCCGCCCTGCTGACGCTGTACGGGCTGCGGTGAGGTCGCGGCTGAGGGCCTCTGGGCCGGCCGCCCCGACCGCCTACAATTGGAAGGCCTTGCCGCGCCGACGAGGACGAGGCTTGCTCGGAACACCCGAAGAAATAGAGGGTTCCCGCGAGCCGAGCGGACCAGTCCCCCCGAAGGCCGGCCGCCTCAGCCCTTCCCCCCGAGCGCGGCCCGGTCGAGGGTCTCCTCGATGCCCTGGAGGAGGGTTTCCCCCTTCGCCACCCAGTCCTCCAGCGCCCCGTCCGGGGTGGTGTCTTCCAGGCCTTCCGAGCGCATCGCTTCGAGAAGACCGAGGAGCTTGATTCCGTCCGCGGCGAGCGGGCCGAAGCGCTCTTCGAGCGGCTCTCGGAGGTCGAGGGCGCTGTCGCCTTCGATCCCCGCGAACCGGGCCAGGCCGAGGAGGCCCTCGGAGAGGGACGCGGTCAGGGGAGCCAGGGCCTCGGCGCCGAAGTCGTGACCGGTCAGGAGGCGCGTCATGCGGAGCTTGCGCTGGGCCGCTGCCAGGCGGTCGCGGGCCTCGGCCAGGCGGCGCCGGCGTTGCTCTTCCCGGCGGTTGGAGGGGGCGGCCAGGGCCGGCGAGCGGACCAGGGGCTCGCTCCCGAGGCCGTCCGCACCGTCCATGCCCGGGGCGAGCTGGAGCACGCCGGCGTCTGCCAGGCGGCGGACGGTCTCGTAGGTCGCCCGGTCGAGCAGCTCGAGCCGCGGTGCGCCCGGGCCCTCGCCGAAGCAGCGGCCGACCGCGGCCTCGATCTCTGCCTGGATCCCCGCTCCGCCCTCCGCCTCGTCCTCCGCCCTGGCTTCGCGGGCGCCCTCGCCGGCGGCCCCCTCCAGGCGATCGACGACCGCCAGCACCGTTTCGGGCTTCGCTGTCTCCTCCGGCCGGCCCTGGGATGAGTCCGGACCTTCCTCCGGAGCCGGCCGCGAAAGCAGATCCCGCGGCAGCAGATCGAGCAGCAGCAGCCGCTCGCCGAGGAGCGCCGAGAGGTCCTGGCGCAGCCGCTCCGGCGCCGGAACCTCGGGGGCCGCCGCGGCCTCGCCGGCCGGCCTCTCGGCCGTCTCGGCCCTCCCGGTCAACCGCTCTTCCAGGATCTCCTCCAGCCGTTCCATGAACGCCGCCCGTCCGGAGGGCATGGGCATCTCGTCGACGCCCTGGCCGTCCAGGACGTCGTCCGCCAGCGCCTGCTTGCCGGCCAGGAGCGTCTGCATCCGGTGCTCGATCGAGTGTTCGGTGACCAGGTGGATCACCTGGACGGAACGGGTCTGGTGCTTGCGCCATGCCCTGGCGATGCGCTGCTCGAGCCGGGCCGGGTTCCAGGGCAGGTCGAGATTGACCACGGCGCTCGCCACCTGGAGGTTGAGGCCGAGGCCGCCGGAGTCGGTCGAGAGGAAGAGGCGGCAGTCGGCGTCGTCCTTGAAACGCCGGATCTCGTCGCGGCGCTTGCCCTGTGGCACGGAGCCGGTGTGCCAGGCGAAGCCGACCTTCATCTCGATGGCGAGCTCGCGCACCAGCTCCAGCATCCGTTCCCACTCGGAGAAGACGAGCACCTTCTGGCCGTCCTCGCCCAGCAGCTCCTCGAAGACCGCCTCGAGCTCTTCCAGCTTGGGGCAGATGCGGCACTCGGGGTCGAGGATGTACGGGGTGTCGCACACCATGCGCATGCAGGCCAGGTTCATCTGGAGCTTCTCGAACTCCTCCCGGGTCAGGTGCCGGCGCTTGGCGATGGCGGCGAGCCGGGCCGCCCGTATCTCGTACTCTTCGTAGCGGAGCTGTTGCTCCTTGTGCATGGACACGTAGTAGGAGTTGACCGTGCGCCCGGGGAGCTGCCCTTCCACGTCGCCCTTGCGCCGCCGGAGCAGCACCGGCCGCAGGCGCCGGTGCATCTCGCTGAGGTTCTTGTAGCCCACCGGGCGGCCGCGCTCGTCCAGCTCGTGGAAGTCCCGGTTGAAGCGAAACAGGGGGCCGAAGACCCGCGGGTCGAGGAACTGGACGATCGAGTAGAGGTCGTCGATGCGGTTTTCGAGCGGCGTGCCGGTGAGGACGAAGGCGTAGCGGCTCTCCAGGCGCTTGACCGCCTGCGCCGTCTTGGTGCGCCAGTTCTTGATCCGCTGGGCCTCGTCCAGGATGATGACGTCGGGCGCCAGCAGGCGCTGGAGGTCCTCGCCGTCGGAGAGGATCTGCTCGTAGTTGGTGAGGTAGAAGAACGAGCGCTCCCGGTACTGGCGCAGGCGCTCCGCGCGGCGCCCCATCACCAGGAGCGACGGCAGGTCGGTGAACTTGGCGATCTGCTCTTCCCACTCGGCCTTGAGCGACACCGGGCTGACCACGAGCACGCGCTCGATTCCCCGGAGGCGCCGGAGCAGCTCGCAGGCGGCGATCGCCTGGACCGTCTTGCCCAGGCCCATCTCGTCGCCCAGCAGGGCGCGCTCGGCGAAGGCAAGGTGGAGCGCGCCTTCCTCCTGGTAGGAGTAGAGGCGGTGGCGCAGCAGGTCCAGGCTCCGTTTGCCCGCCGCGACGTCGGCTTCGAAGCGCTCCCGAGCGCTCTGGCGGGCCGCCCGGCGGGCCTCCTCCTCCGCCCAGGCGGGGAGCTCCGCCGACAGCCGCACGCGCTCCCGCACGCGCCGGGGCGCCGCCTCGAGCCGCCGGGCCAGGGCCGGGATGGCCGATTCCGGCGGCGCCAGGAGCGTGCCGTCCGTCCCGAAGAACGGGTCCAGGAACTCCTCGACCCGCTTCACCGGCCTCCCCGGCGGGCGAAGCACGCGGACCCGGGGCGGATCGGCGGCCCGGTCGAGGAAGATCTCCACCCGTCGGCGGCGGGCTGCGGGTCGGCCGGCCTCTCCGGTCCCTCCCGCCCCTCTGGACAGGTCCGGCGAGCCACTCCCGTCCTCGGCCCCGCCGCCGAATCCCTCCCCGGCCAAGCGGAGCAGCACCGCCTCCACGTGCTTGCAGGTGCCCAGGCCGTTGATCCGATGGTCGGGGCAGCTACAGGTGTTCAGGTGCTCGTCGAGCGAGCGGATCTCCACCCGGTACTCCACCTGGTGATCCACTCGATCCTTCGGCCCCCCGTCCGGCTTCCCCGGCTCCCTGCCGCCCGAGCCCACGGCGAAGGTGGCGAAAGGGTGGTGGGTCGTCTCGATAGGCCGGACCTCCAGCGGCTCGGCCTCGGCCCGGAGCCGGCGGCGCTCGATCTCTTCCTCGTCGGTCGTGCGCCAGCCCAGGAACCGGGGCTTGCGTTGAACGACCTTGCGGGCGGCGCCGGAGCCCTTCCCGCGCGCGGCGGACGGACGTCGTCGTTGTTCAGCCATCGACGGAGGATCTTACCTCTCCCGGGAGGCCGGGAGGGGCGGAGTCCGTACCACCGGCGGGGCCTGAGGTCAGGAAGTAGAATGACTCCCGAAGCAGCGCGGGAAGAAGTCTCCACGGAGACCATCATGGCGGAGCCTGCAACAGCCTACGCCCACATCACCGTCGACGCGCATGGGGTCCCGTCGATCGAGGGTGCGAACACCACGGTCGCGGGGCTCGTGGGAAAGTCCGAAGACGAGAGGAGAGCATGCCGACGGTTTTTCGATTTGGACCCTACCGATTCTTCTTCTACTCCGGGGACCGAGACGAACCAGCGCATGTCCATGTGGAACGAGACGACCAGACGAGCAAGTTTTGGCTGGATCCGGTTCGACTTCAACGGAGTGGCGGATTCCCCCGGGCCGAGCTCAACCAGATCCAGCGTCTGGTGGAGGAGAACCGTGGCCTGCTGATGAGGAGCTGGGATGAGTACTTTGCGAGCTGAGCCGCGTGTCGCGGCCATCAAGACGGTCGAGATCACCGAGGACGAGTTGATGGTCGAGTTGGCCGACGGCCGGAGGATCTCGGTGCCTCTCGCCTGGTACCCACGGCTACTCGCCGGTACACCCGAGGAGCGCGACTCCTGGCGCCTGATCGGTCAGGGAGAGGGAATCCACTGGCCGGAGCTCGACGAGGACATCAGCGCCGAGAACCTAATCTTCGGACAGCCGTCCGCCGAGAGTCAGCAGTCCCTCAGAAAGTGGCTCGCGGAGAGAACGGGCCCAGGCGCGAGGTAGTCGGCCTTGGTCGCCGGCCAGCGGCCCATCAGGCGGCCGGGGAGGGCTGCGGGAGGAGGAGCTCGACGCGGTTCGCCTGGGCGTCGAGCTCGCCGTGCTCGACCTTGTCCGCAAGGACTCTGAGAGCGAGGGCGCGGACGGCCCGGATGGCTGACTCGGGATCGCTCTGGTAGACGAGAACCCCCGGCAAGTCGACGACCTCGGCAAGCCAGCGGCCGTCCTCTTCCCGTTCGATCTCGACTCGAAGTTTCACCATTTCAGGATAGCACTCGGACATCGGTCCTCCTCCATGTGTTGATTCGGCCTGGGTGGGGCCACGTCTCCGGATCGATGTCCTGGGAGCGCCCCCGCTCCTCTGCTCTCTACCTCAGAGGACGCAATGGCGGGCGGCCATCGCACCCGCTCAGCGCCCCCACTCTTGTAGAGTTCCCCTCATGCCTCCCCGCTTCGACCCGGACCGCTTGACCCTCGACCTCTCGGTCGCCGATCTGCTGGATCGGCAGCTCGCGGGGAGTCTGGGGTTCGCGAACCGGGGCGGGTATGAGCGGCTGTGGCTGGGGCAGGCGATCCACTCGCGCTACCAGGAGGAGGCGATCGCCGACGACCCGACCTACCGGCGCGAGGTGTGGGTGAAGCACTCGCTCCAGCACCGGGGGTGGACGGTGACGGTCGCCGGGCGGCTGGACGGGCTCCGGCGCGGCGGGGACGGCGGCCTGGTGGTCGAGGAGATCAAGTCGGTCCGCCGGGGGGCGCAGCTTTCCCAGGCGCTCCGGGAGCTCTACACCCGGCAGGCGCAGCTCTATGCCTGGATGGTCGACCGGGGCGGGGAGATCGTCGACCCGCCCTGGGCGCCCGGCTCGGAGCTGGCCTCGGATCTGGCAGAAGTGCCGCCGGTGCGTGCGGAGCTGGTGCTGATCGAGATCGGCAGCGACGCCATCGACCGCCACGAGGTGGAGGTCGAGCCGGAGTGGATCGAGGCGGCGGTCAAGCGGCGGCTCAATGCCCTGATCGCGGCCTACGTGCGCGAGAAGATCGCCGCCGAGAAGCGCCGGGAGGCGGCGGAGCGGCTGGAGTTTCCTTACCCCGCGCTGCGCCCCGGGCAGGAGCGGATCGTCGCGGCGGTGGAGACGGCGCTCGACCAGCGCGAGCACCTGCTGCTCGAGGCGACGACCGGGATCGGCAAGACGGTCTCCGCGCTCTACCCGGCTCTGCGCCACTGCCTGGCCCACGGCAAGCGGCTGTATGTCCTGACCGCCAAGACGCTCCAGCAGGAGATGGCGACCCAGGTGCTGGAGCTCTTGAACCAGGAGGGGAGCTTTCACGCTGTCCGCCTGCGGGCCAAGGCCAAGATGTGCGCCAACGGCCAGGTGCTCTGCCACGAGGAGTACTGCCCGTACGCCAAGGAGTACCAGCTCAAGCTCCAGTCGAGCGGCCTGCTCCGCCAGCTCCTGGAGCGCCACCCGTACCTCGACCCGGACACGGTGTTCGAGGCGTCCCAGGCGGCGGAGGTCTGCCCGTTCGAGGTGAGTCTCGAGCTGGCCGGCCGGGTGCAGGTGACGGTCTGCGACTACAACTACGCCTTCGACCCGTACGTCTCGCTCCAGGACTTCGAGGCCCAGAACGACCTCTCCGACGTGGTCCTGGTGGTCGACGAGATTCACAACCTGGTCGGCCGGGGGCGGGGCTACTACAGCCCGGAGCTCTCGGCCGAGGCGGTGCGGGCGGCGGGCGACGCGGCAGGACGGGGTGGCGCCCCGGTCCACCGGACGATCACCGCGCTCTGCCGGGAGCTGGCCCGCCTGATCGAGGACGCGGCCGATCTCGAGCTCGAGGACGGCCCGCCGGGCGACCGGGCGATGGAGTCCGACCTGCCCGAGGACGCCCTCTGGCAGCTCCGGCCCCGGTTCGACGCGGCGTTCATCGACTACCTGGAGTTCCAGCGCGAGACCAAGAGCTTCCGGCCGGAGGACGAGTTCGTCCAGCTCTACTTCGACTTCCTCCGCTTCCTGAACGGCCTGGCGGTCTCGGACGACGCCTTCAGCCACCTGGTCGAGCGCGTCGGCAAGGACCGGCGCATCCGCATCCTGTGCAAGGACCCGAGCCGCTTCCTCGGCCGGATCATCAACCGCACCCACTCCACCATCGGCCTCTCGGCCACGCTTTCGCCGCCTGAGTTCTACCGCGACCTCCTGGGCTTCGACCCGGAGCGCACGTCCGCACTGTCGATCCCCAACCCCTTCCCCGCCGCCAACCGCCGGGTGGTGATCGACACCGAGGTGGCGACCACCTACCGGGAGCGGCCGATCTACTATCCGCTGATCGCCGAGCGCCTGACCCAGTTCGCCGACTCGGTGCCGGGCAACTGCCTGGCTCTGTTCCCCAGCTACGCCTTCCTGGCGGAGATCGCCGCCCACCTGGAGCCGACCTCGAAGCGGGTCCTGGTCCAGCGCCGCGCCTCCGGCGACCGGGAGCGGGAGGAGATCCTGGAGGTGCTCCGCTCGGCGCTGATGGGCGACGTGCTGCTCTTGGCGGTGGCGGGCGGGGTGTTCGCCGAGGGGGTCGACTACCCCGGCGACATGCTGCGCGCGGTGGCGGTGGTCGGCCCCTGCCTGCCGGCCCTGACCGTCGAGCAGCAGCTCCTCAAGCGCTACTACCAGGAGCGCTTCGAGCGCGGCTTCGAGTACGCCTTCGTGGTGCCGGGGATGACCCGGGTGGTCCAGGCAGCCGGCCGGCTGATCCGCTCCGACCGGGACCGCGGAGTGATCGCGCTCTTCGACCGGCGATTCCTGGAGGGGATCTACCGCAAGCACCTGCCGGACGACTGGGTGCCCGAAGAGGGGGCGGAAGCGCTCTCCCAGCACCCGGCCGAGGCCGCGGCGGCCTTCTTCCGCTCCATATGAAAAGCGCCCCGCTCGCTGCCGAGCGGGGCGTGAAGGAGGAGGGAGGAAGGAGACTGTCTGTTTGGTTGCCCGTCTCGCTCTCTCACTTGGTTCTACGAAGCAAGTCGAGGAAATGTTTAGGCGACATACCGGATCTCTCCGCAAACCCCTGCAATCCCCACCCCAATCCGTGACGGGGAATCCCGACCGTGGCCGCCCCGGAGCAGGATCGGGGCGTCCACGACCGGGACAATCACGTAGTGACAGCGGCGCCTAACGAGGGCGCCGGAACGGACGGGGACGACGGGCGGGGCCGGGAGGACCGGGGCGACCGGACGGGGGCTCGGGGCCGGGACGGGGGCCGATCCGGTTGAGGAACTCCAGGTACTGGCGCTCCTGGCCGGGGGCGAGCAGGGCCCGGGTGTCCAGCACGGTCCGGGCCAGGTCGCGGTCGAAGCCCGCCCGCTCCTCGCCGAGCTGGCGGATCAGCTCGTCGATCGCCCCGCGGGACGGCTGCGGATCACCGAGCGCGTGCCGGAAGCGGTCCTGGAGGCGACCGATGCGCATCCGCCGCTCGTGGGACTCGACGAAGAAGCGGCGCTGGATCTCCACGAAGCGGTCGCGGTCCTCGCCCGTCAGGCCCAGGCGGTCGGCCAGGTTGCCGAGGCGCCAGGCGATCCCCTCTGGTAGCTCACCCCGCTCCAACGCTTCGGCGGCGGCCCGCAAGAACGGCCGTTCCGGGCCGGGACGTCCTCCGGGCGGCGGCTCCTCGGCGCCGGCGGGGGGACCGGGGAACCCTTCGGCCGGGTTGTCTGCCGCGGGGCGCTCGTCAGTCGACGCGGGCGGCTCGGCCGCAGACGGGGGCGGCTCCGCCGCGAGCGGGGGTGGCTCGGCCGCCGGTGGAGGAGCCTCCGCCGCAGGAGGGGCGGGGCCGCGCGTCCGCTCCACCAGCAGCACGGCGACGATCCCCAGGTTGACCCCGAGGGAGAGGAGCAGGGCCAGCGCCAGCCAGCGGCGGCTCATTGCCTCACCTCTCCGCTCGCTCCGCCGTCCCCGATCCGGCCGCCCTCGCCGGTCTGCTCTTCCGGTGCGAAGGCGCTCCAGTAGGACTCCGCCAGGCTCGGCACGGACTCGGCCGACAGCTCGCCGAAGGCGTCGCTCGCGCTGTCAGAGGTGGCATCGGTCGTATCGGTCGCAGAGGCGCCGGCCGGCTGGGACGCCACGGCCGTCGTCGTCGTGGCGGTGCCGGACCCGGGTCCGGTAGCCGGTGGGATCACGAGCCAGCCGACCGCCGCCCCCGCGATGATGCCGGCGCTGAGCGCGGCGGCGGCCATGGCCCGGGCCCAGGCCGGGCGGAAGGGCGCGGCGTCGGCGGCGCCGGCACGCCCCTCGGCGGCGGCCCGCGCCGCCACCCGCTGGGCGAACCCCGGCGGCGCCGGCGGCGCCGGCGGCAAGTCGAGCAGCTCCCAGGTCACCTCCATCTGCCGGAGCATCGCGGCCAGCTCCGGCTCGCGCGCCAGACGACCACGCAGCCGCTCGGCCGGGGCCGCCGGAAGCTCGCCGTGGAGCAGGCGCAGCAGGTCGGCTCGATCCTGCCGCCGGTTCGGGTTCTTGTGCTCGGCTGCCATCGTCGCTCTCCAGTCTATGAAACCCGCGAGCCGTCCGATCCTCGCGGTCCACCACCGGTCGCCCCGCCGCTCCCGTGCCCGTGGCCACCGGCGCTCCGGCCCCGGCCGGCCGCGGCGCCCCCGCCCTCTGCCTCCACGGCCTTCTCGAGCTGGCGCATCGCCCGGAAGAGCCGGCTCGCCACCGCGCTCGTGGTGGTGCCCAGAACCTCGGCGACCTCGTCGTAGGAAAGTCCCTCGAAGCGGACCAGGACGACCACGGCCCGTTGGGACTCGGGAAGTTTGCCGAGGGCGCGCCGGGTGAGCGCCCAGCGGCGGCGGGAGTCCAGGACCGCGTCCGGCGGCGGTGCCGGGTCGACCGGATCGAACGCCCCTCTCGGACCGACCGGTCCGATCGACCCGGTAGGGCCCGCCCGCCGCCCCCCCCTGTCCCCGCCGCTCCGTTCGCCGCCGCCAAGGGAGAAGAACCACACGACCTTGCGCCGCCGCAGGCGGTTGAGGCAGTGGTTGACCGCGATCCGGTAGAGCCAGGTGGAGACCTTGGCGTCCGGCCGGAAGCGCCCCGCCTTCCGGTAGGCCTTGAGGAAGACCTCCTGGGCCGCGTCCCGGGCCTCTTCCCGGTCGCCGAGCAGCCGCTGGCACACGGTGAGCAACCGGTCCTGGTGCCGGCGGACCAGCTCTTCGAAGGCGTCGGAGTCCCCCGCGGCGGTGGCGCGGAGCAGGTCGAGGTCGGAGGCCACGGGCGATTGGGCTTCGGCGGTCACCACGATGGTGGAACACGCGGGACGGCGAATCCTTGCGCCTCCCCTCGCAGCGTTCCTAGCCTGCACGATTCATGAGCCACCTACTGCGAGCGGCAATTGCACGCAATCTCAGGGCGTACTCGCTCTTTGCTCCTCGACGTACCGTACAGTACGCCTGCGTCGCGCATCGCTGTGTGCGCCCTGATCTCACGCGCACTTGCCGCTCTCGCTACGGCGTCTCATGAATCGTGCAGGCTAGACGACTCCGGCACGGATGCCGGTCAGCGCCGCCGCCAGCGCTCCACCGTCGGCGAAGCGCTCCGCCGGCTCCCGGGCCAGGCAGCGCTCGAGCACCGGGGCTAGGCCCTCGGGCAGCTCGGTCGGATCGAGCACCTCGCGCGGGCCGCTGACGATCCGCTCCCGCACCTCCGGCCAGTCGGACGGCCGATCGGCTGCGCTGCCGTAGAGCGGCCGGCCGGTGAACGTCTCCACCAGCAGAGCGCCCGCGGCCCAGACGTCGGCGGCCGCGGACGGCCCCTCCCCGCGCACCCGCTCGGGGGCGAGGAACCGGGGGCTGCCGAAGGCGCGGTCCGCATCCGGATCGGTACCAGGCGGCGGGAGCAGCGCGGCGATGCCCAGCCCGGTGATCCGGGCGTTGCCCCGCGGGCTCAAGATGACCGTCTCCGGGCGCAGGTCGCCGTGGGCCACGGAGGCGCCGTGGATCGCCGCGAGCCCCGCCGCCAGGTGGCGTGCGAAGCGGAGCGCGCCGGCCGGCGCCAGGAATCGCTGGACGGCGAGCACCCGCGCCAGCGTCGGCCCGTCGACTCGTTCGGAGGCGATGAACGGCACGCCGTCTCCCATGCCGAGGCCGACCACCCGCGCCACCGCCGGATCGACGGCTCGCATCACGCCGCGCACGTCCGAGTCCAGCTCTTCGAAGGGAGACAGGTCGGCGAGGAGCGTGCGGCGGAGGGCGCGGACGACCACGGTCGCGTCCGCCTGGCGGTCTCGCGCCAGGAACGGGACTGCCATCCGGTCGTCCTCGTCCAGCCGCTCGGTGAGCTCGAAGCGGTCCGCCAGCACCATCCCGGGCGCCAGCGAAGCCAGCGACCCACCGCCCGAGGCGGTGCCGCCCGCGTCTTCTCCGACGGCCGCGGCGGCCTTCTCTGCCCGTTCCTTGTCCAGGAGATAGACCGGCTGGGGCGTCAGCAGGCCGCGCTGGGACCGGAGCTCCACGCCCGCCGCGGTCAGGTCGTCCTGGAGCGCCCGGGCCACTCCCTTGGCCAGGATCAGGTCGCCGGACGCCGCCTCGCGCAGCAGGCTCTCCGCCTGCTGGACGGGCAGACCGGTGACGGTGCGGCTGCCCTCCCGCCCCGCCAGCACCGTCTCCCCCGCCGCCACCGCCACGGACGGCGGCACCGGCTCGTCGAAGGCGTTCTCCCGCTCGGACAGGCGGCGGAGGATCTCCGCACCGGACGCCAGCGCCCGGGCCTCGCTCCGCTCGCCGCCGAAGACCGCCAGCACCCGGTGGCCCAGGGCCGCCTCTACCTGCCCGCCGCGCCCGGTGACCGCGTGGCGCACCCGGATCAGGTCGCGGGCCAGGCGTTCGGAGACGTCCCGCGGGTCGTCGTCCGGCCCGAGCCGCCCGTAGCGGGGCATCTCGACGACCAGCACCGCGAGGCGCCGCCGCTCGGCCGGGCCGGAGCTACCGTCCGCCCCCTCCTGGCGCTGGGCCGCGGCGACCGCCGCCTCCAGGCTCCGCTTCTCCGCCAGGTCGGCGAAGACGGCCGCCAGGGCTTCAGGCACCGGGAAGCGGGAGGCGCCGGCCAGATCGCCGGAACGGGCCCGTTCGGCCGCCGCCACCACCTCCTTGAGCGGGGCGCCGGCACCACGGGCGGAGATCAGGGCCAGGAGCCCGCCCACCAGGAGCGCGCACAGCCCGGCGGCCACGGCCGCGAGCTCGGTGTTTCTCACCAGCGGTGCCGCACCGACGTGCTCCGTCAGAGTCACCAGAGCTGCCTGGACGCCGCCCCGGGAGCCGGTAAGTGGCGTCACGTGCACCCGGTAGACCCGGCCGGCGAGATCCACGTCGTCCGCCGACGTCGCCTGGCCGTCGCGGATCGCCGGATCGAGCAGATTCGCCTTGCGCAGTGCCGGCAGCAGCCCGTCGACGCCGTCCCGGCCCAGGGTGGAGGCGACCTGGTCGATGCCGCCACCGGCGGCCGGCACGAGGAAGGCCGTCTCCGCCCGGCTCAGGCTGCGCGCCTCGAGCGCCAGCGCCCGGTCGATGGGCGCCGCCACGGCGACCAGGCCGAGGGTCTCGAAGCTCTGCTCGACGCGCGCCGCGGCGGTCAGGTACAGGCGCCCGTCCTGGCGCCAGACGCCCCGGGCATGCCCCTGGTCGAGGGCCCGCACTGCCGCCGGCGAGCCGATGAGCGCCTGGGCCGCCGCCCCGTCAGCGCCGGCGAAGGCGACCGGCACACCGCCCGAGCCGGCGACCACCGCCAGGTCGAGCCGCCGGTTGTCCAGCAGGTCCTGGAGCAGCGGGCGGAGGGTGTCGGCGGTCGTGCTCCCGTCCTGGCCGGCCGCCCCCGCGGCGGCCTGGTCGGCGGCCGCGGCGTCCGCGGTGGCGAGGGCGTCCGGCAGGCCGGGCTGGGCCGCGAGCGACGCGGTGGCGAGGGCGAGCGATTCCAGCCGCTGTTCGAGGAGGGTCTGCTGGGCGCGGGAGGCGGCGGTGATCTCGCCGCTGTCCGTGGGTCCGGACGGGGCGGCGGAGCGCACGCTCCACTCCAGGAAGGCGACCACGCCGGCCGCCACGATCACGACGGCCAGCAGAACGGCGAGGAATGTGCGGAGCGCGAGCCGGGGGCGGCGGGGCAACCGGCCGGACGCCTCGCCTGGAGGTGGGCCGGGGTCTGAGTTGGTTGCGTTCGCCACGTCCAAGCGGTCGCGTCCGGCCCCGGGAAGCTCCCGTGGCGCGGACCGGTTCGGATCGGTTCGAAACGATCCGGATCCTGTCGCATCGGCTCGATGAGGGTCCGGTGAACGGGCGGTATCCTAGCACGGATGGAGGGTTTAGAGAGTGCAGCCACCACCGTGGCCGCTGACCTCGTCGAGCGGATCCGCCGCTTCGTGCGCGCCGCCGGCGCCGGTACGCCCGGCGACAGCATCGCGACGCCGGACGCCGGCTGCGACACGTTCGACACCCTCGTCCGGGAGGCCTTCGCCTACCAGGTGAGCCACATCGCCCCCGTCCGGGCGCTCGCCGCCGCGCGGGGGATCGGCCCGGACGACGTCCACACCTGGCGCGACGTCCCGGCGGTCCCGGCCCTGGCCTACAAGAGCCAGGATCTGCTGCCGGACGACGTGGACCCGGCGAGGGTGCTCACCTTCCGATCGAGCGGCACCCTGTCCAGGACCGGGTCCCGAGCCGCCGCCGGGGGGACGACCGGCACCCTGCCCGGAGAGGCGCGCCGGAGCGTGCACCGCCACCCCTTCCCCAGCCTCTACCGGGAGACGATCGACGCCGCCTTCCCGGGGAGCTGCCTGCCCCGCCGATCGGGCTTGCACACGAGTAGTCCTGGTGCTGAAGGCTCCCCCGGCGCGGACCGCTCCCCCGGCGCCGAGCCCGCTCTCAGCGACGCCGTCCCCATGCTGTCCCTCATCCCGGCGCGGGCCGACGTGCCGGACTCCAGCCTGTCGTTCATGGTCAACCACGTCCTCGAACGCTGGGGCGCGGCCGGGAGCGCGACGGTGCTCGGACCGGCCGGCCTGAACGCCGACGCCGCGGCCGCCTGGGTGCGCGCCGCGGGCGGCCCGGGCAACTCGGCAGGCCCGACCGGCCCGGTCGACAGGACGGGGGGGGAGCCCCCGCGCCCCTGCCTGGTGCTCGCCACCGGTCTCGCCCTCGCCGGCTGGCTCGAACGGCTGGAGGAGGCCGACACTGTTTGCCCGCTGCCCCCCGGCTCGGTCGTTTTCGAGACCGGCGGCTCCAAGGGGCGCAGCCACGCGCTCGGCCGGGCGGAGCTCCTGGCGGCCGTCGCCCGGCGGCTGGCCGTGCCGCCGGAGCGCGTGGTCCGAGAGTACGGCATGACCGAGCTCACCAGCCAGCTCTACACCCGGGTCCTCACCGGCGGCGACCCGGACCTCTTCATGCCGCCGCCCTGGGTGCGGGTCCACGTGCTGGATCCGGAGACCCTGGACGAGGCGGCGCCGGGGACGCTCGGCCTGGTGGCGATCTTCGACCTGGCCAACCTGGGCTCCGCCGTCCACCTGCTGACCGAGGACCTCGGGGTGCTCGAGGAGGGCGGCCTGCGCCTCGCCGGCCGGGCTCGCGGCGCCGCGCTCCGCGGCTGCTCGCTGACCGCCGAGGAGATGATGGCGCCCCGGTGACGAGCCCCGGCCCCTGGGCCTCTACGGCCGTCCTCTCGGCGGACGACCTGGCGCGGTGCGCCGAGCGCCTGGCCGCCGCCCGTCCCGCCCTCGCGGCGATCCCGGACGAGCGACTGCTGGCGGCCTGGAACCGCACGGTGGAGGCGTTCCTCGACCCCCGGTCGCCGGAGCGGCGGGCGATCCAGGGCGACCTCGTGCGGTCGACCGGGCTCTCGCCAGCAGGGCTGGAGGCCGGGTTGGAGTCGGTCCTGGGCGGCGTCCGAGTCGGCATCCGGGGCCGGCCGGTCGAAGAACTGTTCGCCGAGGCCCGCGCGCTCCGCGAAGGCGAGCAGGGCAGGATCGCGGGAGCCGCTGCGAGTCCCGGCGCCGGTGCTGAACCGGGCGAACCCGCGGGGACCGAGACCGATTCGACAGACGGCTTCGCCCTGGTCGTCCTCGCCTCCAACCTCCCCGCCCTGGCTGTCCAGCCATTGGTCGCCGCCCTCGCCGCGCGCCGGCCGGTGCTGCTCAAGTCCCCCACCGCCGAGCCGGTCTTCGCCGCCGCCTTCGTCCGCGCCCTCGCCGAGCGGCTACCGGCCCTCGGAGGCGCGGTGGCGGCGGTGACCTGGCCGGGCGGAGACGCGGAGCGCGAGGCGCCGGTCCTCGCCCGCGCCACCGTCGTGGTCGCCTACGGGGGGGACGAGGCACTGGCGGACCTGGCGGCACGCGCGCGGACACTCCGGGGGGACCGGGGCACGCGGTTCGTCCCCTACGGGCCGAAGACGAGCCTGGCGGTGGTGGGTCGGGACGTGCCGCCGGGTGCGCCCCTCGACGCGGTCGCCGCGGGCCTGGCCCGGGACGTGGCGCTGTTCGATCAGCGGGGCTGCCTGTCGGTGCCGCGGGCCTGGCCCGGGACGTGGCGCTGTTCGATCAGCGGGGCTGCCTGTCGGTGGCGGCGGTCTACGTGGAGGAGGACGGGCCGGCCGATCCACCGGCCGGGGAGGCGCCCGGTACCGGCTCCGCACCGACCGGTGTGGGAGAGCACCGGCGCTCGCGGGCCCTGGCCGACGCCCTGGCCCGGGAGCTTCGCGCGCTCGCCCGCCGGTGGCCGCCAGGGCCGATCGGCGCCGCCGAGGCGGCGGCGGTCCAGCAGATGCGCGCGGAGGCCGAGCTGCGCGGGCTCTATCGGCCGCCGCTCGCGCTCCGCGAGGGAACGGTCGTGGTCGAGCCGGACCCGGGATTCCAGGCCACGCCGGGGTTGCGAACGGTGCCCATCCATCCGCTCCC
>Ga0210074_1000310_pt1 | contig 18294 bp, 16 predicted proteins | sample China_Galinas_Co_FD_184860 | JGI IMG/M metagenome (GOLD analysis project Ga0210074, IMG submission 184860) | Wetland microbial communities from San Francisco Bay, California, USA, that impact long-term carbon sequestration -... | ecosystem: Environmental > Aquatic > Marine > Wetlands ... | reverse complement strand
CATCCCTATAACTACGAGCAATATAAAAATCTCCTTCACTTGATTCAACCAATACTTTTATTTTACCACCGATAAGCTCACGGTTTTTTTCAAAAGATATTTCTCTCTGAATTTCCATTAATCGGCTCTGACGCTCTTTTTTAATCTCTTCGGGAATGGGATCACCAAGTTGATAACTGTAAGTGTTTTCTTCCAGTGAATAAATAAAGGTTCCCATTCTTTCAAATTTATATTCTTCAACAAAGTCGCAGAGTTCCTTAAAATCCTCTTCTGTCTCACCAGGATAACCTACAATAAAAGTTGTTCTTAAAACCAATCCAGGTATTTCGTTTCTCAATTTTAAAAGAAGCTTTCTTGTTTGCCCGCCCGTTATTCCTCTTCTCATAGATTTAAGAATGTTATCCGAAATGTGCTGTAACGGAATATCAATATACTTGCATACTTTATTATTGTTTTTAATCTCCTCAATCAGCTCATCCGGGAATCTTGATGGATAAGCATACATCAATCGAATCCATTCAATTCCTTCTATCTTACTTAGTCTCGATATAAGTTCCGAAATATTTCTTTTATTGTAAATGTCTTTTCCATAATCGGTAGTATCCTGTGCTATCAGCACTAATTCCTTTGTGTTATTTTTTGCAAGGAATTCTGCTTCCCTAACGAGATCTTCGATATGTTTTGAATGATGTAATCCTCTCATAAGCGGAATGGCACAGAATGAACATGGATGATCGCAGCCTTCAGAAATTTTTAGATATGCGGTATGCGATGGAGTAGAAACTAATCTTTCACCCAGCAGATTATACTTTAATTCACCGCCAAGTTCTTTAATGATCCTTTCATAATCTTCAGTTCCAAAATACATATCTACTTCTGGTATTTCTTTCTGAAGATCATTTTTATATCTCTCGGACAAACATCCGGCGACAAAAATTCGCTTTGTAATTCCTGAATTCTTGCTGGCGACAGATTGCATTATTGTATTTACCGATTCTTCTTTTGCCGCTTCTATAAATCCGCACGTATTGATAATAACAGTATCGGCCTCCGCCGGATTTGAACGGATGTCGAGATTATTCAACTGGAGCTGTCTCAGCAATCTTTCAGAATCCACAGTATTCTTTGCACAACCCAATGTTATAACACTTACTTTCTCTCTGGTTTTCATCAATCGGTATCTCAGGTAAAATATTTAAGATAAATAAATAGTGCTGGTGCACTGAAAAGAAGAGAATCGAATCTGTCGAAAAAGCCTCCGTGACCGGGAATAAGAGCTGACGAATCTTTAGCTTCAGAATCTCTTTTAATTAAGGATTCCACCAGGTCGCCTATTTGTCCGATAGTTCCGATAATTATACCCATGATCACTACATCTGTCCAACTTAAAAAATTTAACACGATTAGTTTGGCTAACATCAAAGAAGCGACAGAAAAAATAAATCCAAAAATTGCCCCTTCCCAGCTTTTTTTTGGGCTAACACGCGGAAATAATTTATGTTTTCCAAGATTAATACCACCGTAGTACGCAGCCGAATCACCAATCCAGATTGATGCAAAAATCGAGATTATTAAATAAGCACCAAATTCATCAGGATAAATCGAATTGTTATAAAATCCTCGTATCGCTATGAGTGATGAAGAAAATATTCCGATATAATATATTCCAAGAAATGTTGAACCAAGGTTATATATTGCCGAACCGTTATTGCGAAAAAGTTCAGCTATCAGCAGGACTAAGGACGATAAAATAATGATTGCTTCAACGTCAATAAATTTTCTGTATTGATTGAGCAAAAGAGCAAGTATAACTAGCCCACCCAAAATAAAATTTACATTTGCGTTTTTATTTTTTGCAAGTAATACAAATTCATAAAACGAAAACAGACTTATAGACGCAGTAAAAAAAAGGAAGTAATATCCACCAAGATAACTTGCAATAAGGATCAGAGGTACAGCAAGTACCGCTACAATTACCCTTTTAAAATTTTCCGTCCTTGGCATTTAGTTTTCTTCTGGTGGATTCCGTTTTACCGTTTGTATGAATTCAAGTGCAGAAGAAACATCCTGTTTTTTAACGAATAATTTTATTGTTGAAAGATCACCCGGCGCAGGGAAACTTGAATCCTTCTGCGAAAGTATTGATGCGGCAATATCAGCGCTCTCAAGATTTTCCTTGAGCATTTCTGCGTCAATCGTATTAAAAGTTGTGTAAACGAGAACCCAATCCTCTTCTGAAAGATCAGGATACTTTTTTAATTCGCTTGCATCAACAAGGAGTGTGTTGCAATCAGGACAAATTGTTATCCCTTCAACATATTCGTATTTACAATTAGGGCATACTGGCATTTAAACCTCCTCAGGAATTTTATTTTTCTTATAATAATTCTTAATTAAATAAATTGTCGTCATAAATATCATCAGTAAAACTAAAAAATAGATAATATTGGCATTAAGAGCTTCAGGATCTGAAACATTACTTTTGAAAAGTTCATCATCGCCAATTATAAAATATAATAGCACAGCAAAAAAGTTGTTCAGGAAATGAAGTACCATAGGAATTACCAATGACTGACTGCTGTAAGCTGCAAATCCAAGATAAAATCCTATAATTGCCAGTGGAATTAATCCATAAGGATTAAAATGATATATGGCAAAAAATAATGCTGTAAAAAGTGCTGCATAATGTGCTTTAAATTTAAATTGGAAACTTCTCTGTATGTAACCTCTGAACATAACTTCTTCGCAGATAGCAGGAATAATTGAAATAGTAATGATGACTAAAAGCATTTCAACGATATTATCTGCATGAATGAGATTACCGAATGTTTTTTCAATCAATTCATTTAAAGAGTCAAGTAAATATTTGATCGAATTAACGAACTGCGAAGATTCAGCCCATCTTTCAATAATATAATTCTGAATATAGAGATAGCTTTGAAGCATTGGAGTAAGAATTACAATTCCCAATACAAATAAGAACAGCTCTTTCCAACGGGGTAGTTTTATCGAAATAATTTTGGAGATGTCCCCATAAATCCATTTACTAAAAAAAAGTGCCGGTAAAAAAATAAACAGTATCTGTCCAATGATTGTCATAAACCTTAAGCCATTTACCGGAGCAGCTTCCAGGTCAAAACCAAAGATTAGCAAAGTCATCAATCCGCCAACAAACTGATATAGGATAAAACCTCCAATCAGTCCAAGAAACGCAGCAGCAACCGGTGAAATAATCGGATAAGGTGAGGAGGTTTCAGCTATTTTATTTAATTCATCCGTTTTTTCCGATTCAGATTTGTTTATATCCGGGTCAAAGTCTTCCAAACTATTTTCTAACTTTCTTGAATATTTGTTTTAAGCAAAGTTAATAAATTATGGAGTGATTAATAAAAAAGAGGAGGCTAATGCCTCCTCATTCTAAGCCTTTAAGAGTTAATTTATCTCTTTGAAGTAAGTTTTCCTGCAAGCCCCTCGTAGGATGTAAGTTTTGCTTCCACATATCCAACAATAATTTTTGTTCTGACTTTCACAGGTATTTTTAATTCATCATCGGTTAGCCAAACAATTATGTTACCTTCATGCTTGAACAGTCCACCCTCTTTTACCAATGGTTCAACAATAAAGCAATCAAATTTTCCAGCAGGTACTTCTATAGTTTCTTTACCAAGATATTTTACATCGAGATCATAAACTTTATCCTTATAGAAGTTTTGTAGATGAACTAAATCGTTTATCTGCATATTAGTATAGTCGAATGTCCTGGCATAATAAAATGCAGACATAATATCGTTTACATACAGAGGAATTTCATATTCACCTTCGCTAGTTTTTGCGATACCTTTCCTCTGATCGAAGAAGGCTGAAAAATCACGTGTGTATCCGCCTTCCCTGATATGCTGCTCAAACCTCCAAGGAAACAATCCTTCAACATCAATATAAGTTTCATAACGATCTCTTACTTTATAAAACATATCGAAGCTTGGAACCGAATTAACTTCAAATGTAACATGATACGCCTCGCGACCAGAAATTCTTTTTATTCTTGGAATTTCCATTACAGCAACACCTGCAGTAACGAATCCATAGTTAAGATCGAATGTTAACTTTTCACCTTCTTTAAATGCTTTATTTTCCAAAACTCTAAATTCTTCAATTGGCTTGGACGATTGCGGAGCAACTAAATAACTGCAAACCAAAACGAAGACTAATAGAGATATCCATTTACTTAAATACATTTCCGTTCTCCGGATTATTATAAATTTTGCAATACATGTTTAGTTTCGTCAAATACTCTGCCAATATCAATACTATTCATACAGTTGAGTTTTTCGCATTGTTCACGTGTGCAATTGCTACAATCAATGGTCGGGACAAATATTGATTTCTTTTCTGTATACGGTCCCCACCTCTTTTGTGAACAGGCCAAAATTTTAGGGAAAAACCCTATAACATATACTCCCAAAGCTGCGGCAATGTGCATTGGTCCAGTGGAATTTGAGATAAAAATATTTGATTTGCCTATCAGAGCAATTAATGAAGAAATATCCAACTTACCTGAAAGGTTAATAACCGATTTATTGATTTCAAATTCTTTGCATAACTCTGACTCAGATTTACTTCCTGTAATTATAATTGAAACTTTATCAATAGTTGCCAATAACCCTGTAAATTCAATTAACTTTTCTTTTGGAAGATCAACTGAGCTTCCACCGCTTCCCGGATGAACAATAATAATTTTATTTCCAAATTTAATTCCATTGTCTTTCAGTAACGAATCTACTTTCGTCGAACTATCATCATCAACTTTCAGATAGAAATTTATTTCATCATCAGGTATTCCGTTTGCAATTCCAAACTTTGCAAGCAGATTTATATTGTATTCAAGTTCATGTTTATCACCATACTTTCGATGCTCGTATACTTTTTGATTAAATAGTACGGAGTACCATCTGTATCCTGTTCCAATACGGTTTTTAATTCCAGCAAGAAACATCATCAACGAAATTCTAAGTGTCGGATTAACAACTATGCAAGTATCAAAATGTTTTGATTTTATTTTCCCCATATTTTCACCAAAAAGAATTTCCCCATCAGACTCATCTGCAACAATAACTTCATCAATGTAAGGATTACCATCAAGTAAATCACTTGTATAGTTACGGATAAAATAAGTTATTCTACAGTTAGGATATTTCTTTTTAACGAGCTCAGCCATTGGAATGGATAAGACAACATCACCAATTCTATCAGTTCTTACAATCAATATATTTTTTGGTTTGATCATTTACGGGACAGATAAGGGTTATTTTTTATAAAAAATCTCCAGGGCAAATCAATTGATTTAGTAATACCAATTCTACGCGATGTTCCAATTTCATTCTTATTAATTTTTTGACCATTTAGTACATAAATTTCGTTCCCGTTAAGATCAATTCCTGAATGATTTCTATTGATCCTGAATGCCTGACAGATTTTACCTGGTCCGTTCGTTAAATTCACCATTTCTTTTTCATTTTTTATTTTCCTTTTGAATCTGTTGCGGATCATTTTATCAATACCCGAAACTGGTTCAACAGCTCGAATCAAAACGGCCGTGCCTTGTCCTTTCTTACCTGTCACAATATTGCAGCAATGATGCACTCCATAGGTAAAATAAACATAAAGATATCCCCCGGCTTCAAACATAATTTGAGTTCGCTTTGTAATTCCTTTGAAGGAATGTGCTGCTTCATCGAAGTCACCGTGATAAGCTTCTACTTCTACGATCTTCCCGGCAAAAAGATTTTTACCATCAGATTTTACGAGTATTTTACCGAGTAAATCCTTTGCTACTTTGAGAAGTTCTCTGCGGTAAAAACTTTTAGTTAGTTTCTTGGATGACAGCTCTTCGTTCATCTAAAATTATTGTGTTGCCGAACGGATCACAGTGACTTTAATTTCCTGATTTTATCAAGATAAAATTCTTTTTTCTGCGGATTACGAATTGCCAGTTGTTCATAAATTTTTATTGCTTCAGCCATCTGACCCTGCGAAACATAAATATTAGCTAAAGTATCTGATGCCAGCTGACCTTTATCCGGATTGTAATCCTTATCATTTTTTTCATTTGATAAATGAATTTTATTTCTGTCGATCTTTGTATTTAAAAGTTTTTCGGCTATCTGCTTAAGATTGTCTTCTACCGAACCAGTATCTGAATCTTCAGATTTATCGATCTCGGTTTCACTGACTTCGTATGAATTCATAAAAATATTTCCACGGGAAGAATCAAAAGGCGATTTCCTTTTATCGGTCAGATTGAATTCTTTTTTGTAATGCTGGTAGGTATCGTCGCTATTCAGAATTTCACTTGCTTTTTTTAATGCAGATGCTGTTTTAGAAGAATTACCAAACAAATGATAAGCTTTACTGAGCAGGATAAATGCTAACGGATGTTCCGGAAAATTCTGTAATCCAGCTTCTAAAACAGAAAGAGCAGATCCAGGATCATTGTTTCGAATGTGAAAATCGGCTATCCTTAAAAATAAAGGAGAGTTTGTGTCTCGTTCATATATTAATTTCGCTCTGGCGGTTAATTTCTCATCCACGATTCATACACAATCATTTCGCAACATCTTTTGCAAATGCGTGCTTGATGGAAGTAATCGACACAAAAGAAAAACCTATAAAGAATAGTAGCTGGAAAGGAAGACTCGCAATTTCCATAAAATAAATGCTGGAGACTACTCCTATCAAACAGTAAAAGGCAAGCACTAATTCAACGATAACCGCAAATCCTATTTTTTTATTTAAATATTTTTTTCCAACCCAGGTATCTTTTTCAGATGTTAATTTGAACTTTGGTGTTCTTACAAATTCACTTTTCCGATTCATTAATCCTTCAAAAACTGCGCGCGAATTATTGAGAGCAAAACCCATACTTCCAGCCATAAAAATCGGGAAGAGAACTATTCTCTTTCGCCAATCCGGATGAATATCTTTTTGAGAATAAAGATAGAACATAAATGAACTAACAAAAGCCAAAACAAAAATTGACATAAAAGCAAAATAAAGTTCATAACCTCCGCTGTTTTTAACAAAGATGAGCGGTACATTTAAAATTGCTGCCAGGAGAATAAATGGAAATACGATGTTATTTGTAAGATGAAATGTGCTATACAATTTTATCCTGAGCGGAATTTCAGAATTCCAAACAAGTGGCAGGATTTTTTTTGCTGTTTCAATAGCTCCCTTTGTCCATCTGAATTGCTGTGACTTTAAAGCATTAATTTCAGAAGGCAGTTCTGCAGGAGATGTGAAATCTTTCAGGAAAACAAATTTCCAACCAATCAACTGAGCTCTGTAACTTAAATCCAAATCTTCGGTAAGTGTATCAGCATGCCAGTTTCCTGCGGCTTCAATACACGATTTTCTCCAAATACCTCCGGTACCGTTAAAGTTGATGAAGAAACCTGCCTTGTTCCTTACAGACTGTTCTATTACAAAGTGACCATCAAGTGCAAGCGCCTGGGCTCTTGTAATCAAAGAATGGTCGCCATTCAAGTGTTCCCAGCGTGTCTGAACCATTCCAACTTTATCATTAGAAAAAAACTTCAGTGTCTTTTCAAGGAAATCAGAATGTGGAATAAAGTCAGCATCGAATATTGCAACAAATTCACCGCTCGCAATTTTTAATCCTTCTTTTAAGGCACCGGCTTTAAATCCTTCCCTGTTACTTCTTCGGATGTGTTCAATATTAAAACCATCTTTCTTTTTTGCATCAACGACTTTAGCAACCAGATCAACTGTTTCATCTGTTGAATCATCAAGCACCTGGATTTCAAGTTTATCTCTTGGATATTCAATCTCACACACCCTATCGATCAATCTTTCAATAACATAAAGTTCGTTATACAGTGGTAATTGAATTGTAACAAGTGGAGTTTCACCGAATTCTTTTGTTGAATTGAATTTAACATCCTTGTATTTCCGGTGATAAAATAGCAGCACGAATCCGTGAAGACCAAAGAGGAAAAGTATTGACAGAGAAACGAAATATCCGATTAAAACTATGTTATCCATAAATTATTCCTTGATTACCAACCTGATACTACCGCCAGAAGAATATCTTCTGATATATGACCTAAAGCAACCTGAATTGCTTCCTCACGCTCATTTACCTGCTGTCCGGGTACATACTCTCCAAAACTTGAAAAGTTTTGATCAAAAACTGTCTTTTTTAACACAAGATCTTTATAAACAACTTTTACATTAATAGTTAACTTTCTTGATGATATCTGATCTCCTGCACTAACAATTGAAGGTACATCTGTTACAGTTGTAATTATGCAATCAAGAGTAGCATCGGCAGAAGTAGCATTAGCTACCTGTAAAGAGTTATCATTTATAAATCTCTGTATCAGGTTATCAGTCAGCAATTCTCTTAATCCTGGTATTGCAGCAGGACTTCTATCCTGAGCAACAGGAATATAGATTGTTTTTAGATGAGTTGGGACTGAAGATCCTGTAAAAGAATAAGCACCACATCCAAAATTAATTAAAGCGAGACTACCGAACAACAGAATTGCAGTGAACAATTTAGTTGATTTCATTGAATCAATATGAAAATGGTTGAAAATCATTCTTCTACCAAATCGTATTGTTTAATTTTTCTGTAAAGAGTTCGTTCACTAATATTAAGCAATTTGGAAGCTTTTCTTTTGTTTCCACGAGTTTTATCAAGGGCTGCCTTAATTGTATCACGTTCGATGACATCAAGTGCAAAAAGGTTCCGCTTTGCCTCTTTATCCTCGGCTACGCTATCTCTTCCGGTTTGCAATACCAGGTCTTTTAATTCGATTAAATCTTTTTTTATTTCGAATAAAGCCCTGTAAAGAATTTCTCTGTCTGCATCTTCGGGAGTTTTTCTTAAAAATACAGGTAGATTTCTTGTCCCGAAATTTTCATTTTCGTGAATAACCAATCCCGAAAAGGAATCTTCGTCAATGATTCCATTTCTGTTCAGAACCATAGCTGTCTCAATTGCATTTTTTAATTCACGAACGTTTCCTGGCCAGTTGTAATCAAACAGTATATCCATTGCTTCATCTGTAATCCTGGGAATGTCAATATTATTTGAGTTTGCATATTTTTCAAGAAAATGATTAACAAGAATTGGAATATCCCCTTTTCGATTTCTCAGCGGAGGAATATTCAGACTTACAGCCTTCAATCTGAAAAAGAGATCTTCTCTGAATCTTTTTGTGTCGACCTCCTGCTGTAAATCTTTATTGGTTGCTGCAATTATTCTAACATCAACCTTGGTTACTGTTTCCGCTCCGATTCTCATAAACTCTTTAAACTCTATTGATCTTAAAACTTTTACCTGTGTTGATAAAGGCATTTCTGCTATTTCATCAAGGAAGAGAGTACCGCCATCAGCAATTTCAAAATAACCTTTTCTTCCTTCGAAGGCGCCGGTAAACGCTCCTTTCTTGTGACCAAACAATTCACTTTCCAATATCCCTTCGGGAATGGCTCCACAGTTTACACTTATTAATTCGTTTTCAGCTCTTTTGCTTGAATTATGAATAGCTCTTGCAAAAACCTCTTTTCCTACTCCACTTTCACCAAAAATCAATATTGTGATATCGGAACTAGAGACATGCATTACCACATCAACAAGATCATTAATTTCTTTTGATTGACTTATGATACCATTTATATTTTTAAATTCTTCTCTATTCATTATTTTTCTGAATTAAGTATGAGTGACAAACTGACGTATATGTAAAAATACCTAAATTAACTCTCAGTGTAAATGGATTAAGATTTGCTTAAATGTTGCATTTATTGTTAAATTTCTAAAGATAGAGCATCATTAGCGATTACAATTCTGTTTTTTTGATGAAGTTGGAGGGTTGCCATAATTTCATTCAATACAGATAAGCTCTCATCCGAAATATGAGTCAAAATTATTTTCCCTACATCGATTTTTAGCAATTCGCCGATAAGTATTTCAGGTTCGATGTGAGTTGTTTCAGTGATAAAAATATCAGAGGGAATGTCATTAAATAAATATAGGTCAGCCTTTGAACCTATATCCGCAGTGAAGACAATCTTTTTCCCCGCAACTTCGAACAGCAAACTGTAACTCTCAAATTTCAGTGAAGGATAAACTGTACTATATTCTACGAGTTTATTTAAATGTAAATTTTTTCTTGCAAGTATAGAAAATTTTTCAGTGAGAGCTATTCGGTTGTCTTCAATAAATGTATGATAGTTAATTGCAAACATCATCCGCTCCGGCAACAAATAAGTATACAACAGAAATTTTTCCACAACATCCTTTAAATCCGATTGGATATAAATGTTAAGCGGTTTCTTTCGATTCATCATTTTCATCTGCACTACAAGTGAAGGAAGTCCACAAAAATGATCCGGATGAAGATGTGTAAAAATTATTCCGTCAATTGAACTGTAATTTATTTTATTAAATAATAAAGCTTTTGATATTCCGTCACCGGCATCGATCAGAAGATTATAATTTTCGGAGGAAATTAATAAGGAGGAGTGAAATCGATTTAATGAAGTTTTTCCTGAGCCTGTTCCAATAAATTTAATTTGCACTATTAGTTTTGTGAAATTGAAACGATGCTACCATTAACTTTGTATTGGGTACTCAGAACCTGAAGAAAACTTTCGGCATCTTCAAGCTTTTCAAATCGACCGGCATAAACTACATGGAAGTTTGTTCCACCTACAACTTTATTTGACAAATAAGTGTAGATACCGGCATTCTCAAAATCACTCATCAGCTTTTTCGCATTATCAATATTAGTAAAAGCTCCCGCCTGAATTGTGTACTTTGAATTGTCCTCTGTTGTTTTATCCTTTGTTGATTCCGATTCTACGTTTTTTGGTTTGGCTACTTCGTTCTCAGAACTATTCAGTAGTGAAAGATTCTGATCTGCAACCTGAATGTATGGTGAATTCGGATATGCCGATTTTAGCTGTACTAATTTTTCGCGTGCTGTATCGTAGAGTCCAAGTGCATAATAGTAGGAGAATATTCTGTAAAGCGAAGCATCTGCATATTTGCTATTCGGGTAAACGTCAACAATTTTCTGATAGATTACCAATGCTTCCTGACCGTTTTCTTTTAGAACCCCATCAAGAAACATTACGGAAGGATCATTTGGGTATTTTATCTTTAAGTCAGTGAGCGCTTCTTTTGCTTCTGCTATGTTTCCATTTTCAATGGCTTTTAAGTAAGGGACGATATTTACTTCCTGAGGATATAGTTGTTCGGAAGAAAGAAATAGTAATACGGCAAAGGGAATTGAGAATAATTTTATTTTAAGCTTTAGCATTATTTTACCGTCAATTGACGGATGTTAAAAAATTAAAACTTTAACCGGTTAAAGATAAACTTTCTTTAACAACATTAATAAAACCGATGTAATCGCCGAAAAGCGTAGCTGATGTTGCACGGTTTATCCTGACCTTAACATAATCTCCCACCTTAATGCGGTCGTCAGCCGGAAGAATAACAACTTTATTGGTGTCCGATCTTCCGGAAATAAATTGATCAGATTTTCTGCTGAATCCTTCAACCAGAACTATTTCTTCCTTACCAACCAGATCCTGATTAATTTCAAAGGAAATTTGCTGCTGAAGATTAATTATTTCCTGCAATCTTTTTGTTTTCGTTTCTTCCGGAACGTCGTCATTCATTCTGAATGCTTTTGTTCCTTCCCTGGGAGAATACTTGAACATATATGCACCATCGTACTTCACCTTTCGCATAACATCAAGCGTCATTATATGATCTTCATAAGTCTCGGTAGGAAAACCTGAAATTATATCCGTCGAAAAACTTACTCCGGGAATTATTTTTCTTGCTTTATCAACAAGTTGAAGATAATGTTCAATAATATATGTACGATTCATCAGTTCTAGAATACGATTTGAACCCGACTGAACCGGCAAATGAATGTAATTACAGATGTTAACATTTTGAGCAATTATATAAAGCAACTTATCTGAAAGATCTTGCGGGTGGGATGTAGTAAACCGAATTCTTACTGAACGATCTACTTCTGCACAAGCTGCTAGCAAGTCAGCAAAGTCTCCGCCACCTGTCGCATCTTCATCTGAATATGAATTTACATTTTGTCCGAGTAGTGTAACTTCTTTGAATCCTCTTTTTGATAATTCATTTACTTCATCAACCACTGAAGAAAGAGATCTGCTCCTCTCTCTGCCGCGAGTAAAGGGAACAACACAAAAAGTGCAAAATTTATCGCATCCTCTCATTACCGAAATCCAGGCTTGCAGCCCATCTTCCCTGTGAGGGATTATATCGTCATAAGTTTCAGTCTTTGAAAGTTTAACCCCGATTCCTTTGTCACCATTGAAAGCAACATCAATAAGTTCCGGTAATCTTCTGTATTCATCGGGACCAACTACTACATCAACTATTTTTTTCTTATCAACAAGATCAGACCTTAATCGCTCTGCCATACAACCAAGGACACCAACTACCAGATCGGGTTTTTGATTTTTAATGGTTTTGAAGTTCCCTAATCTGCCATAGATCCGCTGCTCAGCATTTTCCCTGATGCTGCAAGTATTCACAAGTACAACATCGGCATCATCAAGATTTTTGGTTACGCTATAGCCGTTGTTCTGAAGAATTCCGAGGACGATTTCGGTATCAGCCAGATTCATCTGGCAGCCGTAAGTTTCTATGTAAACCTTGTTTTTACTCATATTTCGATAATAATGATGGCTTAATATAAACTAATACCATCTATAGTTCAATCTAAATTACAGGAGATCAGCGAGTTGGGTATTTAATTAATTTGAGGAAAGGAGATAAAGTATAAAGTTTAACGCCAAGAATCCAATCGTACCATAAACCACATTAAATACAATCCTTTTAATTTTTAGATCGCGGCGGATGTTTCGCTCGAGCTTATTTTTGCCATTTAATTTTACAAATCCAAGTATCATTTATATCTCTTATTTTACAATATCAATATTACTTAAAATTTTTTAGAAATACAGTTACAATCAACGTGCCTGTTTTTGACTGCCTAATCAATTAAATCTGACAAAAAATTTTTCAATTCAAAAATAAGATCTGTAATTATTCTTTTTTATCGGTGATTATCACTTTTAGATTTTCCACATATAAAAAAGCCCCTCATTCAGAGGGGCTGAAAATACGTATCGAAAAAATCTTATTTCAACAATGTCATTTTACGAACATCTGAGAACTGACCAGCTTCGAGTCTGTAGAAATAAATTCCACTATTTATATCAGTTGCATCGAATGTTATTGTATGAGTACCTGCTTCCATATTCTGGTTAAGCAATGATTTTACTTCCTCACCAAGTGCATTAAATACTTTTAAATTTACTATTGAACTTTCAGGTATTGTAAACTTAATTGTTGTGTTTGGGTTAAATGGGTTTGGATAGTTTTGTGAAAGCTCAAATTGAACAGGAGCGGCAACATCAACATTTATTTCACTTGAATATGAGAATGTACCATCAAAATCAACCTGTTTCAGCCGATAGCTATAGCTTCCTACATCTACATTTTTATCCAAATAAGAGTAATTTTTTAGCTCTGTTGTAGTGCCATTGCCAGAAACAAATCCCACTGTAAAGAATTCATTACCATTACTACGCTGAACTTCAAATCCCTGGTTATTTGTTTCGGTTGCAGTTGACCAGCTAAGTGTTACATTGTTTTGATCCACTCTTGCAGAAAATGATGCTAATTCAACAGGGATAGTTCCAGGTGGTAGAAAATCAGTTGCAAAGTATCTTGGGAATATCTGGTAACCACCATCTGGAGGAGTACTTGAATCAAATTGACTGCCTATACCAATAATATCTGCTGGCCAGGTTGGTTCTGGCTGACCAGGAATATCAGTATCTGAATCAATTCTGAATGTAACTGTATCAACACCATCGCTGAACGAAAGATTGGTACTACTGCTAGTCGGCCATGTTCCACCAACTAAGGTTAATGATACAAAACCAACAAGACTTCCTTCGTACAATTCAGGATTTGCTTTATACTCAGCAAGTGTAAGTATGATCGGATTTGGAGCTGGATTGCCCGAACTCATGAACACCCAACCTGAAGAATCAGCTGGAATTATTTCGGTCTTCCCATTGTACTGAGAAACTACACCAGTTATCTGTAACATATCACCATAAGCCCAAGTAAATACCGGTGGACCATACATAAAAATATCTGTGCCAGCAGTGCCATCGTGAATAAAAAAATCATTGTTCACTGATTGGTAGTTAGGTGAAAACACTACACCTTCAACGGTAACAGTGTCTCCGAGTTTGTCAGGAATAAAATCCATATTTAAATCTTCTATCGCTTCTGCAATTGTGATTGTTCCGCCACCACCGATATCATCAGTTACGATTGTCTGATAGTAAGCAACAGGATCAACAAATGCTGCGGTAGTGAATGTTTGTGTAGCTGGTGGAGGGTTTCCAAAGGTAGGGACAGAACCCGTTGCAAAACCTGCACCCCCGGTTTGTTCGCCAAATGAACAGGGTGTTGGAAATGGTGTCACGGGGTTTTGATTCCAATAACCAGTCTGTGCTTCCATTTGAGTATAGATTACATAAAATTTACCAGCAGTTAATGTAACATCAATTGGTCCGGAAGAATACCAACCTTCTCCGGGTCCCTGCCCTGACACTAGAACTGCACTTATTTGATTATAGGTACCAGCTTGAACATCTCCCTCGTAGATACAAAAATACATATCAGTAGTAGATATTGGATTGAGATATAATCTATGCTCGACTACCCTGCGACTTGTTGTGCAGGTAAAGAAATTCCCACGAGCTCGATTTACACCTCCGGCATAACCGTTCTGATTTAATCCAAATATTTCCTCTATCGGAATCAGGTTAGTAGGGGTAATGTTATGCGGTTTTGGGTTAACCGTAATTGCTGCACCTTTATCTGTTTCAGGAGAACTTTGTGCAAAAGATATCCCCGAAATGAATACGAGCAGAAAAAGTACGCTAAAGAATTGTTTCATAAAGAAACCTCCTTTTTTAAGTTATTAATAATGTTAGTTAAGATATCACTAATTTGAAATCATAGCTGGCTAATATTGATGCCCAGTATGAATAATAAAAATTATTTAGTAAGAATCATTTTCCTAATTTTAATGAAATTTGATCCATCAATTCCTGTAGCTTCTAATCTGTATAAATAAACACCAGAATTGAGTTTTGAAGCATCAAAATTAATACTATTTATACCTGCTGCTATGTTTGCATTTAATAAAGTTGCTACTTCTTGTCCAAGTATATTGAATATTTTCAGACTTACTTTTGAATCAACTGCCAGACTGAATTTAATATTCGTACTCGGATTAAAAGGATTCGGATAATTCTGACCAAGCTCGAATTGTAATGGTGTCGTCACTTCAACACTAACTTCATTTGAGTAAGAGAAAGAACCATCATAATCAATTTGTTTCAATCTGTAATTGTAATTCCCTGATGAAAGGTTATTATCAATATAACTGTACGTCTTTGCTTCCGTAGTAGATCCGTGACCATTTACGAAACCGACTGTTACAAATTCATTTCCCGCAACTGATCTTTGTATTTCGAATCCTAAATTATTTAACTCAGTTGCCGTTGACCAGTTCAACAACACCTGTCCTTGACTAACGTCAGCAGTGAATGATGTTAGTTCGACCGGAACAACATCATTCCAGTCAGTCGCGACACGGATTCCATCAATTGTTAAAGTTAATTGATTTGATCCTTGTCTTAATGCAATGCCACCAACGGCAATATCTGTATTTGAATCGCTATTAGTAAGATCGGAAGTTCCCGGTTCAGGACCAGAAACATTAGGATTTACATATAATTTGACTACATCATCACTTCCTGTCGGATCAACAACGATCTCGTATTTTACGACCAACAAATAAGTTGTTCCGAATGTGTAAGTAGTTGTTGTCCATTCAACAGTTGAAGTGCTGGCCTTGCTTAAACCAAACTGAATATTTCCGCTTCCATCGTTTCTGGCAAACACTCTTCCTCTGAATGAAGTTGTCCATGGATTTTCTCCAAAATGAAAAAAGTATTCGCCATTAGTTGAGGCAGAATCCAGGTTAACCAGGAAAGACGCATATATTGACCCTGAACTAACCGAAGTAAAGTCAACATGTACATCTTGCCTTGACCCACTACCAGATTCTACAATTGTTGAATTGCCTATTCCCGAAGAGGGATACCCTGTGTATGATAAGCTTCCGCTTACGACAAGGAATGGAAAGCCAGTTCCACTGTGCGATATCCATCCATGTTGTGTTAATGAATCACCGACTGGATAATCAAAGTTTTCTACAAAGATTTGTCCGTTAGTTGATAAAAAAGGAATGACTAGAAATGAAATAAAAAAAAGTAAATATGATTTTTTCATATTTGCCCTCCGATTAAATATATTATGAGTTATCAGAACTGGATTGTTAACTGAAAAATATGAAAAAAAATGAGAGAATGAAAAATCATTTAACCTAAATCTTACGATTTCAGGCGTGTGGGTGTTAATTTAACAAAAAATTAACGTGTTTGAAGAAAGATTATTTTATAAGTGTCATTTTCCTGGATTGGGCAAAATCATCTGCCACAATTTTGTAAATGAAAACTCCGCTAGTCAGTCCTGTTGCATCAAAATTAACTGTATGAACCCCTGCATCTATTGTTTCATTTATTAATTCTGCAATCTGCTCACCAATCAAATTGTAAACTGTTAATTTTACATTACCTGTTTCTGGTAACGAAAACTTTATTGTAGTACTCGGATTAAATGGATTTGGATAATTCTGACTTAATTCAAAGTTTACAGGCGATTCAAGATCAATCTCTATTACTTTTGAATATTCGAAATTACCATCTGTATCTATTTGTTTTAAACGATAAGCATACTTCCCTGTTAATACTTCTTCATCAAGGAATGAATAATCTTTTGGTGAGTTAGAGTTTCCACTTCCCTGCACAAATCCGATATTTTTCCAATCCTGCAATTTTTCCATCTTGTAATCTTGTAATCTTTCAATCTCGAATCCATAGTTATTTACCTCAGTCTCAGTTCTCCATTTTAAAACTACTCTACCATTTTTTAATATTGCAGAGAATGAAGATAATTCTACCGGGAGAGGTGGATTACTAATTATATCCAGTTCAACATAAGAATCCGAAGAATTATTATTCGTATCCCATCCATTCCCATTTGTTCCATAAGTATTGTTACCTGAGTTGTCTTTTCTTCTTAGGCTAGATGTAAGCCCTAGCTGTTCCGCTGGTCCGGACCCTTCAAAAGCATTTGTACCATTTCCATATCCAATAAAATCAATTACGTTTGGATTACCAACTGGGTTAGAAACTGTAAGGGGAGTTTGGGTATTTACAAGCGCCAGTTTACCTTTATTTTTATCAATATCAATTGAACCATATGCGCTAGAAGTGAAAGGTAATGGCACAACTCCCCACACTCCGCCGCCTTCTTGTATTGGATAATAAGCCCCAGCCGGAATCGAACCAACGAGTTTAGTAACATCCCAAGTAGAGCCATTGAATTTTGCGTACTGCACTGACCAGGAAGATAAGTTTATTGAACTCGCAGTTGGATTGTAAAGTACAATATAATCGTTTGTCCAGTATGAACCTTGGTCTCCGCCGCCACCATAAACTTCGGCAATGACAAGGTGGTTGGCAACTTGTGCAACGGATAATTGATAAATAGTTAAACAGAATATACTGCTTAATAAAATGTGCTTCATATGTTCCTGCAAAAGACAGAAATGATTATTTTAAATGATTAGTCAAATACTTTGCCATTTCGAGCAATTTAAACTACTTCGGAAATGCTCTAAAACAACTGAAAAAGCATATTTATAATATTTAAATTTTAATATATGGAAGGAATTACAAGGGGTGTAAAATAAAAATGCCCGGAAAAAACCGGGCAGATAATGAATTAATGTTCTAATAACTATTTAACCAACAGCATTTTCTTCGTATGGACTAATCCATTTGATTCAAGTTTATAGATATAAAATCCGCTGTTCAAACCTGATCCATCAAAATTAATAGTATGGACACCAGCTTCTTTAAATCCATTAATAATTTGAGCAACTTTTTCACCAATGATGTTATAAACTGTAAGCTTTACATTCCCTGATTGGGGTAGATTAAAAGCGATTGTTGTAGTTGGGTTAAATGGATTAGGATAGTTCTGACTCA
>Ga0210074_1000309_pt1 | contig 18297 bp, 18 predicted proteins | sample China_Galinas_Co_FD_184860 | JGI IMG/M metagenome (GOLD analysis project Ga0210074, IMG submission 184860) | Wetland microbial communities from San Francisco Bay, California, USA, that impact long-term carbon sequestration -... | ecosystem: Environmental > Aquatic > Marine > Wetlands ... | reverse complement strand
TGATGCGATAACTCATTTTCAGTAATGAGGATTACTTGCTAACGCTTATTTGACAAATTTTGTCAGGTATTTTGACCCCGGTCATGTTTTTGACCGGGGTTTTTGCTTATTCTGGGCTCAACAAGACGGAAAAAGGAGTATTCAGATATGAACTTAAATAACGGAATCGGCGAGCACGCCATTAACAAAACGATCGAAGAACACCCCTACATTGGTGAAATTTTACAGAAGTACGATATCGGCTGCGTTACCTGCGGTGTCGGTATCTGTTTGGTAAAAGATGTCGTTTCGATCCACGCCCTCGGTGACGAGGCCGAAGCGCAGATCGAAAAAGAAATCAACGATTACCTCGAAAAGGTAAATACAAAAAAAGGAGAAGCAGCATGAGTACACTCGCATGTGGATGCCCGGGCGCCAACGTCCGTACCATTGAAAAGCCGGAGACAGAAAACGTAACCTATACGGACAACAGGCCTTCCGAACTGCGTCAGTGGCCAACCCAGTTGCACCTGGTGCCGCCGCACGCACCTTACTTGCAGAACGCCCATCTGCTGATCGCCGCCGACTGCGTGCCTTTTGCCTACGCCGACTTTCACAGGGACTTCATCAAGGGCAGAGTGCTGGTCAATGCCTGCCCGAAGCTTGACGACACCAGCCCCTACGTCGACAAGCTCGCCGCGATCATCACGCAAAACGATATCCAGTCGGTGATGGTAACGATCATGGAAGTTCCTTGCTGCCGTGGCATGGCCATGTTCGCTCAGCAGGCGATCGCCCAGTCGGGCAAGGATGTTCCTCTTGAAGTTGCTGTGATCGGTGTTGATGGAACAAGAAAGGCTTAGAATAATGAATACCAACGTGACTCAGGTTATGGTCAATGAGCATAAACTGATCCTGCGGATGATTGCACTGGTCGAAAAGAACACGGAACTTATGGAACAAGGGAAGTTCCGTAACTGGCAGTTCTACCTGGATGCTGTAGACTTCATTCGCAACTACGCCGACCATTTTCATCATGCCAAGGAAGAAGACGTGCTGTTTGTCGAGCTGGTCAAGAACGGCATGCCGGAAAAGCAGTCACCGATTGAGGCGATGCACATGGAACACGACCAGGGTCGTGCATACGTTCGTAACATGGAAGACGCCGCGCAAAAAGCTCTCGATGGAGAACCCGGTCAGGCATCAGTCATTGCAGAAAATGCCAAGGGATATGCCGCTCTGCTCCGTGGTCACATCGAAAAAGAGGATGACATTCTTTATCCGCTTGCTGAGCGCATACTACCGGAAGAGGTTCGTTCCAGAATCCTGGCTGCGTATAACCAGGCAGAAGCGAAGACTCCGGAGCTTGAAGGGAAGTACCGGCGGCTTGTGGAGGGCTATGAAGCTCAAGCGGCAGCTTAGTCAAAATAAATACAGGCCAAACGGAATTGATACTGTCCTTTGATCGAATAATGAGGTGTCCTCGTGTTAGACAGAAAAGTTGTCATCCTGATCTTTCTGACCATTGTCTTTTCTGCCAACATTGTCTCTGCTACTGAAGAATATGCAGAAACAACTGCGAGGGATTGTGGCGTCTGCCATCTTGATCCGTCAGGAGGGGGCGAGTTGACCGCGGAGGGACAGGGCTATGCGCTCTCGCTGGGAAGCAGCGTCTCGCCAGCAGCCGGAAGCACGGGAAAATCCACCGCGTCTCACCTGTTTCATCTGTTTACTGGTTACCTGCACATCCTGTTTGGCTTCTTCTGGTTCGGCACTATTCTCTATGTCCATCTGATTCTCAAGCCGGCCTATGCCTCTGGAGGGCTGCCCCGTGGCGAAGTGAAGCTAGGGCTACTCTCAATGGTCGTGATGGGTGTCACCGGTGCCATTCTTTATGTCTACCGCGTACCCGAATCTTCGATTCTTTTTACGACCCGTTTTGGTGTATTGCTGCTGGTCAAGATTGTTCTTTACCTGATCATGGTTTGCTCGGCCCTGTTTGCGGTGTTCTTTTTGGGCCCTCGTCTACGGCGCAAGAAGGCAAAGGTCGCTATGGCACAATCAGGTGATCTGTCCCTGGAAGAACTCACGCAACATGATGGCAAGGAAGGTCGGAAAGTTTATTTTTCCTACCGGGGGGAGATCTTTGATGCGACCGACAGCCCGTTGTGGAAGAACGGCACGCATATGGGCCGCCACCAGGCTGGCTGCGACCTGACCGATGTGCTGGACCAGGCTCCGCATGGGGAAGACAAGGTGCAGGCGATGCCCAGAATCGGCAAGCTCATTTCATCGGAAGCGCCCGGCTTAACGCCCCCGCAAAAACTTTTTTACGCGATGGCTTACATGAACCTGGGCTTTGTCCTGTTGATTCTTCTGATTTTGGCTTGTTGGAAGTGGTGGTAAAGAGTTGCTCTCTTGTCCGGGAAGATGATGCAGCTTGATGACTGGTATAATTTAAATGCTCCGTCAACTTTCAAGGGAGGCCTACTATGACGACTCAAAACAATGCTTGTTTTACCTTTGACGCAGCTTGTGATGCAGCCATAGAGATGGAAACGAAAATCTATCAGAATTTTTTAAATGCCGTCCGAATTGTTAAAGATAAGGCCGCCAATGAGATTCTTCAAGAGGCTGCGAGCGTGAGGCTCGACATCAAGCAAAAACTTGAGATGGCGGCTCTTAAGGGAGGGTTCGAAGATGTAGAGGTGAAAGGCGCTGTTCCCATCATGAACTTGGCTGAAAGTATCCGCTGCTGCGATCTTCACTCGATTGGAGCCAAGGCTGACAATCGCAAAGCCCTGGCGTATGCGATTCAGATGTCGAAAGAGGCCCTGGAATTTTATCGGACCATGGCTGAACAGTGCAGCGATGCCCCGATGGCAATACTCTTTAAATCTCTTGGTGATGACCAGACACGCTATCTACAGAAACTCGAAGACACGTATGAAGAACATTTTCTGACCGAAGGTTGATCATTTACCCTGAAGGAGAGCCTCGTTGTGGAAATGACGGTTACAAACAATGAATCCGCAGGACGTTTTGAGATCACTTCTGGAGAGAGCATGGCGCTTCTTGAGTATCACGTAACAGGCAATTTATTGACTTTGGTCCACACTGAAGTTCCAAAGGAGCTTGGCGGGAAAGGTTTCGGAGGGATGCTTGTCAAATTCGCACTCGATTATGCAAGCATTAACAATTTGAGTGTTGTCGCTCAGTGTGAGTTTGCCAAAAGCTACATGATGCGTCATAAAGAATATTCATCACTGCTTCGAAGGTAGAAGAATCATTCAATGAGCTCAATGTAAGCATTTAAGGGAAACAAAAACAGCGCCGAAATTCAGGCGCTGTTTGGCGGTTGGCGGGAGTAGATGGGAATCGAACCCACCAGGGACGGGATACGCCCCCCATCGGTTTTGAAGACCGAGCGCGCCACCAGGCTACGAACTACTCCCATGTAATTTACAATCTGATGATGTTGCCAGCCCCTTCCAGGGCGTTCACCAGCTCCAGCATGTTTGAGGTCCTGCCGACGGCCAGCGAGTCCTTGACGTCAAAATACTCCAGGCAAAGACCGCATGATGCAATGTCGACACCGCGGTTTGCCAGCTCCACCAGAGGTTCGAGGACTTCAGAGCCATCGATTGTCAGCCTGATACCGCTGTTGACACAGTAAATCGCGTCGGGCACGTTATCCGCTTCAGTCAGGGTGAAGATGAAGTTTTTCATCAGTATCCGGCCGAGCTCAGGGTCGCCGGACCCCATCTGGTCTGAACCGATGAAGATAACCCTCGGCCCGGTCTCAGATGCGGCAGATCGACTCTCTTTCGGCTTCTCTCCCGGGGTCAGTGCGAGCCGGGTTGCTGCCCCTGATTCATCTACCTCGATACTGTACCCCATGGTCTTGGCCAGGCGCGAAACATTGTCCCGGCAGGCCTGGTCGTCAACCAGAACCTCCAATACGCTGCCGGGTTCTTCCAGCATCAGCTTGCGGGTCTGGATAACCGGCTGCGGACACTGTTGGCCGCGACAGTCGATGGTCTTCATAAAATTCCTCAGATTAAAGATTCGCCATACTATATATGGAAATCTTTATATTGGCAAGCAGGCTCTGCTTGACATGCAGTGAGATACGTCCGTAAACTCGAAAATCTTTACGTGTAACTGTATCCTGTTTTAACGCAAAGACGCAAAGGACGCTAAGAGAACCAACTTTAAAAGGTTTTGATCGCTTTGCGACTTTCCTTTGCCTTTCAGTGCTCTTCTTTGCGTTAATTGTTTTCCAGGATTTGTTTCGTTCTTTAGGGTGGCCATTTGAGACGTCGGACACGCGAAATCCAGGTTGGCAATGTGGCGGTTGGCGGTGACGCTCCGATCTCGGTGCAGTCGATGTGCAACACCGATACCCGTGATGTTGTCGCAACCTGCGCACAGATCGATGCTCTGGCTCAGGCCGGCTGCGAGATCGTGCGCTGTGCTGTGCCCGACCAGGCGGCAGCGGCAGCGCTCGGCAAGATCTGTGCGCAAAGCAGACTGCCGATGGTCGCCGACATCCATTTCGATTATCGCCTGGCGCTGATGTCACTCGAGGCGGGGGTTGCCGGTTTGCGGCTCAACCCCGGTAATATCGGTGAGCGCTGGAAGGTTGAAGAGGTCGTCAAGGCCTGCGCCGAACGCGCCGTACCGATCCGTATCGGCGTGAATGCCGGCTCCCTGGAAAAAGAGCTCCTGGAAAAGTACGGTCACCCCACCGCCGAAGCGATGGTCGCCAGTGCTCTCTCCCACATCCGTATCCTGGAAGATTTGGATTACCGCGAGATCAAGGTCAGCCTCAAGGCCTCTGATGTGCAGCGCACCGTCGCGGCCTATCGTCTGCTCGCTGACCTGGTCGATTACCCGATGCATATAGGGGTCACCGAGGCCGGCACGACCTGGAGCGGCACGATCAAGAGTGCCGTGGGCCTCGGCGCCCTGCTCTACGACGGAATCGGCGACACGTTACGGGTTTCGTTGACAGGCGACCCTGTCGAGGAGGTACGGGTCGGCTGGGAAATCCTGAAAAGTCTCGAACTGCGCGAACGCGGCCCAGTGTTTATCAGTTGTCCGACCTGCGGCCGTTGCGAAATCGATTTGATCGAGATTGCCGAGGAGGTCGAACAGCGATTGCACGATCTGCCGGTGCGCTTATCGATCGCCGTTATGGGTTGCGTGGTTAATGGCCCCGGTGAAGCGCGTGAGGCGGACCTCGGGATCGCCGGCGGCAAGGGCCAGGGTTTGCTGTTTCGCAAAGGTGAAGTGGTGCGCAGGGTGCCGCAGTCAGAGCTTGCCGATGCCCTCGTTGAAGAAGCCTTGTCCCTGGCCGAAGATCGTAAGCCCTGAACCAGCATCACTCCTTGCAATCCCCCTGGAAATAAGCTAATTTCAAAGCCCCTCTCTAATCAACTGTGAGAGGGTTATCATCTTATTCAGAGGTTAGCCGATGCGTTATTCCCAGTACTTTTTGCCGACGTTGAAAGAAACTCCCGGAGATGCTGAAGTTGCCAGTCACCAGTTAATGGCCCGGGCCGGTATGATCCGAAAGGTGGCCGCCGGTGTTTATGACTACCTGCCTTTCGGCCTGCGGGTGATCCGCAAGGTTGAGAATATCGTTCGCGAAGAGATGAACCGGGCCGGCGCCATAGAACTGCTGATGCCGGCAGTCAATCCCGCTGACCTGTGGCAGCAATCCGGGCGTTGGCAGCAGTATGGCAAGGAGCTGCTGCGTTTCAAGGATCGCAAGGAGACCGACTTCTGTATCGGCCCCACCCACGAAGAAGTGGTGACGGAAATAGTTCGTGGCACGGTGAACTCCTATCGCCAGCTGCCGCTGAATCTCTACCAGATCCAGACCAAGTTCCGTGACGAGATCCGGCCGCGCTTCGGCCTGATGCGCGGCCGGGAATTCATCATGAAGGACGCCTACTCTTTCGATGTCGATGACGCCGGCGCGGATCTCTCGTACCGAAAGATGTACAATGCCTATCGGCGCATATTCGAGCGTTGCGGCCTGCAGTTCCGTGCTGTCGAAGCGGACTCCGGAGCGATCGGCGGCAGCTTCTCTCATGAATTCATGGTCCTTGCCGAGACCGGCGAGGACGCAATTGTCTCTTGTAACTGCTGTGACTACGCGGCGAATGTCGAAAAAGCAGAAGTGCGCGCCCCGACCGGAGAGGCCGCGCCACCGGCCATGGAGTTGGGCAAGGTCAAGACACCAAATCTGAAAAGCATTGAAGATGTCGCCGCGTTCCTGAATGAAAATCCGCAGAAGATGGTCAAGACCCTGATGTTGCAGAATGAGCGTGAAGAGAACGTCGCCGTGCTGCTGCGCGGAGATCACAAACTCAATGAGGTCAAACTGTGCAACTTCCTCGGCTGTAATCACCTGCAGATGGCCGATGAAGCCCTGGTCAGGAAGCTGACCGGAGCCCCAACCGGTTTCTCCGGACCGATCGGTTTGACCTGCCGTGTCCTGGCCGACCAGGCCTTGGCAATCATGAGTGACTTCGGTCTAGGCGCCAACGAGGAGAATTTCCACCTGACTGGCGCTAATCACGGCCGGGATTTCCAGGTTGAAGCTTTTGTCGATCTGCGAGAAGCCATGGCGGGTGACCCCTGTCCGCGTTGCGAGGGCAAGTTGGAGTCATGGCGTGGTATCGAAGTTGGTCATGTCTTCAAGCTCGGCACCAAGTACTCGGAGGCAATGCACGCTACGGTCCTTGACGCCCAGGGCAAAGAACGGACCCTGATTATGGGTTGTTACGGTATTGGTGTCGGCCGGACCGCGGCTGCTGCAATAGAGCAGAATCACGACGAGAACGGCATCATCTGGCCGATGCCGCTGGCGCCCTTCCAGGTAATCGTCACTCTGCTCAACCCGAATGATGAGACGGTTCTGGCGGCTGGCGAAGCTCTGTATGATCAGCTGGTTGCCGAAGGCCTGGAGGTTCTGCTCGACGATCGTGATGAGCGTCCGGGGAGCAAATTCAAGGATGCCGAACTGCTTGGCATTCCGCTGCGCGTCACTATCGGCGCACGGGGGCTGAAAGAACAGTCCTTCGAACTGCAGGAGCGACAGACTGGCGAAAAGTCCCTGCTGCCGGTCGACGATGCCGCAGAAACGATTGCTGCACAGGTCCGTGCAGCCCTCTCCGCTTCACTGGTGGAGTAGGGCTGTGAGCGAGGTAAAGATCGAAAAAGGCGGCAAGCTGCTGCTGCCGTCGAAAGTTCTGAAATTGATTGGTGAACAGACCTTGAGACTGTCCTCCTGCTCCAGTCATCATCTGTTGCTGGAGTCTGCGGTAAATGCTGACAAGGTGCTGATGGCCGGCCTGGTCGGGGAAGTCGGGATTGTCGACCTGCTCTCGTTTTTCAACATGTTCCGCAAATCAGGACTGTTGCAGTTCACCCTGTCAGGAGGCAGCAAAGAACTTTATTTTCAGAATGGCGAAATCGTCTATGCCACAAGTACTTTTCCGGAAGAGGAGATAGGCGAGATACTTTACAGCCTGGGTAAATTCGACCGGGAGATTCTGCAGGGAGCCCGTCAGTTTGCCAACGGCGAAATTCCCCTGGGCAAGATCCTGGCTGACCAGGGGGTCATCTCTTCCCAGGACCTCTGGGCCGCGACTAAAAACCAAGTGGAAACGATCACCTACAACTTGTTCGCTTTCCATGAAGGCTCCTATGTCTACACCAACGTCAAGCCGGATGAAGACAAAATCGTCAGCCTTTCCATGACCACCCAGAACCTGATCATGGAAGGTTTACGACGGGTTGATGAGCGGGCCGTATATATTCAGAAGGTCAAGTCGCTTGATGCCATGCCGATAGCCACCGGTGCGGTTCCCAATGATCTCGACAGCATATCTCAGAGAATGGTCGCCCTGGTCCAGTCGGGAGTCAGTGATGTCAGTGAACTCTTGCGTCGTTCCGGGTCCGGTGAATTCGACGCTCTAAGACTGCTCAGCCAACTGGTTGAACGCGGCGTGGTGAAAATGGAAGAGGCTCCGAGCGTTGCTGTCGAAGGGGTCCTCGGTGAAGTAGTCAAAATCTTCAATGGTGTCCTGGTGGCCATGCACAGCGTTGTCTCGGCCAAAAACCCCCGGTTTCGGGAGGAGATTTCGCGATTCCTGCGCGACCTGCCGCAACCCTTTTCGTATGTGTTCAGACAGACCGCGCTGAAGGAAGACGGCTCGATTGATGGCGGTCGCATCCTTGCCAACCTGGACGGCCTCGAGGAAGGCGACAAGCTGCGCCTGCTCTCGGAATCTCTCAGCGAACTGGTCTACATGGAATGTATTGCCGCCCGCCGTGAGCTAGGGGCCACGGACTCTGCAGATTTGATCAAACGCGTCCAGGAGGTCTCACAACGCGTCCGGAACCTGATAGGAAATCGTGATGAATAGTGCCAGGCAAAGATTGATCTTCGCGCTCGATGTCGACAACCTTGAAGATGCCCGCAATTGGGTGGCAAAACTGCAGGGGCAGGTCGGTGTGTTCAAGATCGGCAAGCAGCTCTTTACCCGGTGTGGCCCCGAGGTTGTCCGTCTGGTGCAGGATGGCGGTTGTAGTGTGTTCCTCGACCTGAAATATCATGATATCCCGAATACCGTGGCCATGGCCGGTCTTGAGGCCCAGCGGCTAGGAGTCAGGATGTTCAACGTTCATGCCCTGGGCGGCTTTGAAATGATGGCAAAACTGGCGGCCGAAATCGACAAGGTCTGCCCGCGCGGCAACCCGGACCGACCGATTCTGCTGGCGGTGACAATTCTCACCTCATCAACCGAAGAGACTTTGCGCGGGGTCGGTATCGATCGTCCCATTCAGGTCATGGTGCCCAAGCTCGCCAGGCTGGCCAAGGATGCCGGTATGGATGGCGTGGTCGCGTCGCCCAAAGAAGTGGGGCTGATCCGTGACGTCTGTGGGGATGATTTTCTGATCGTCACGCCTGGTGTTCGACCGGCATTCGCCTCTCAGGATGACCAGAAACGCGTGACTACCCCGGGTGAAGCCCTGCGGTCCGGAGCCGATTATCTGGTGATCGGACGGCCGATCTCTGCGGCGGCGGATCCCGCTTTGGCGGCCGATATGATCCTGCAGGAAATGCAGGAAGCATTGAATGGATGAAATTTCTCGACAACCGGAGATTCGCACGTTTTATGGGTAAAATTTCCGGTGTCGGGAATTGGAAGGGGGAATGAGGGACATCATAAAGAAGCATGCCCTCCATCCTGCCGACGAAATTCCTCAATATCAATTTGCTCCTGGGTGGACATGGATAAAACGGGCATCGTGATTTGCCTGAGCAAACCAGTCATCCGCAATACGGTGCTCCGCGAGCCGGGGGATAAGGTTTTGCGTGTTGTCACGTACTACGGAAAGTGTTAAGACTCGAGGTTGGTAAAAATGGCCTTTGGCCAAATCATGATCAGCTGGCTATTGAAGCTGAATAGCAGGCAAAGATGCAAGCGATGGCTTGCCAGTGGAGGGACAGGGGATGATATCTGACAAGGTCCTGATTGTCGATGACGACAAATTTATCAGGACGATTCTCAAGGACGCTTTGGCGGGCCATTACACAACTATGGAGGCGGACAATGGCCAAACGGCTCTGGACCTGGTCTTCAGCACTCTCCCGGATCTGGTGATCCTGGATATCGAGATGCCAGTCATGAACGGCATTGAGGTCTGCAGGATAATCAAGGAGACCGAAGAGACAAAACGGATCCCCGTGATCCTGATTACCGCCCATACCAATCGGGACGAGATCATCATGGGCCTGCAATCCGGCGCAGACGATTACATCACAAAGCCGGTCCATCCTCCCGAAGTCCTGGCAAGGGTCGATTCGCACCTGCTGTACAAGAACTACTACAACGAACTGGAGCGGCGCGACCTGCAGATGCTCCTCGAGCTGTACGACATCGTCACCGTGTTGCGTAACCCGATGAAAATCCTGCGATTCGTCGTGGAAAAGATAGCCGATGTTATCGATGTCGAACGATGCTCGATTATCAGTATCAACGATGTCGATGAAATTATCGTCAAGGCCTGCAACAACCTGCAGGAAAATACCGAAATCAGGCTGGATTTGAACCGCTATCCGGAGATACGCAAAGTCATGGAGACTCACCAGGCGGTGATCGTCAACGACGTCAAGAGTGACCTCCTGATGGAACCGGTCCGCGAGCATGTCGCGGCTTTGAATCTCAATTCGCTCATCGTCGTGCCAATCATCAAGAAAGAGGCCGTTATCGGTACTCTCTTGTTGCGCACGACAATGAACTTGAAGGAAGGTATCTCCGAACGAATCAGAAAGCTTACTCATCTGGTCGCCAATATCTCAGCGAACGCGCTGGAGAATGCGACCCTTTTCGAATCAATAAAATCCGCCAAGGAGCTATTTGAAGAGATGGCGATTCGCGACGGGTTGAGCAAGCTTTACACACATCGACATTTCTATGAACGGCTCGAGAAGGAGTTCTCCCGAGCGGTCCGTCACCATGAGCCGCTGTCACTGATTTTTTTCGATATCGATGACTTCAAACAGGTCAACGATAAATATGGCCATATCCGTGGCGATGAAGTGATCAGGCAGATTGGTGAGATGATCAGGGAGTTTGTGCGTGAGATTGATATCGCGGCACGTTATGGCGGCGAGGAATTCGTCATCCTGCTACCCAAGACACAAACCGCCGGCGCCCTGGAACTGGCGCGCCGGATCAGTTCGAGTATCAGTTCGTTTCGATATAAAGGGATGGGCAGGGAGCGGATCACGATCAGTACCGGAATTTCAACTTTTCCAGGCGATGGCTCTCAATCGTTCACTCAGCTTGTTGATCTGGCCAACCAATTAATGTTCAAGGCCAAAGCGGAGGGAAAGGACTGCATCGCAACCACGGACCAGATCACGACAGTCAATCAGGCGTAACCCGGGACCTCGGCTGCGTCTTTCAGTAGAGACGCTAAACATGCCGGTTCCTTGACCGGATCTTGGCTTGCAGCTTGCCGGGGGTACATGCTAAGGAGTGAGCTGTAGCTATTGGACTGAACTGAAAAAGAGCATCAGAGCTGACGATTATATGTGGTAAGGGGAAAACATGAATCGTGAGAAAGGAACATCCGTAACCACTGACACCGATGAACTCGATATCACGCTTTCTTTTGCCATCAGGGATCTGGATGGCGTGGAGCTGATTACCGCGGGCTCCCGGCTCGATGAAGCGATCATCAATGATATCGCCGGGATGGGACGACTGAAGCAGTTCAAGACCAGCCGCCTGCTTCAGCACGAGAGCATTCTGTCGGACATGGAGCGTTTCATTAGCGATGATCCCTACACGTTTATTTTCGGTGGCGTCGACGGTATTCGGAGCCATCTCATGCAGTTTGGCGAGATACCGGTACCCAGGCCTCTTTTGTCAGCGCTGGATGTGTTCAAGCAAAGCGACTTCTATACCTACCGCCACTCGCTGGTCGTTTTCGCCCTGACCTCTTTCATGATGGAAAAATGTTACCCGAATACCTTGGCCGAGAGGAATGTCCTGCTGGTAGGGCCAACCCACGACGTCGGCAAACTGACGATCCCTCCTGAGATCCTGCAAAAGAAGACCCCCCTGACCCGACGCGAGCGTCAGCGCCTCGAATTTCACTCTGTGGCCGGCTACGTACTGCTCAGCTATTACCTCGGAGATCAGCGTCATCCGGCTGCGCATGTCGCACTTAACCATCACGAACGATGCAACGGTTCGGGTTATCCGAGAGGTGTTGCTGAGGTGAGCCCCCTGGTGGAAATGGTCGCAACATGCGATATCTATGACGCTCTGATATCTTCCCGGCCTTACCGGAAAGACGAGTTCAACAACCGGACCGCACTGGAAGAGCTTTGCGATATTGCGGAGACAGGGGCCTTGAGCAGGTACAGTGTCCAGGCCCTCATTGGCCGCAACCGGGTCGGTTACCCTCTGCCGGAAGAGGTCAGGATCTCAGCTGAAAGACGCGGCAACGGGCCTGAGAGCAATTGTCACTCTGTCACTGTTGACGAATAGGTTGTGAGGGCCTGATGTTCGCAAACATGCGGCTGTTTTGCCAGCGGTTCAATCCGGTCATCTTGAAGTTCAAAATGCATGACTTACGGTATCGGGTCAACGACGATAGGACAAGAAAGCTGCAGGAACCGTGATATGAACCTCGACTATCTCTATGGCATCAACCCCGTCAAAGAAGGCCTGCGCGGCCGTCGCCGGCCGATTGAACTGTTTGTCGACGAGCAAGCTGGCGGCAAACGCATCGAAGAGGTCCTTGCTCTGGCAAAGGATCTTGACGTCCCGGTTCGCCAACGCCGCAGACAGGATCTCGACCGGCTCGCCGGACTGCCTCATCACCAGGGGTTGGTTATGAGCATGGAGCCTTTCCCATACACTGAGTTCGAGGATCTTGTCGCTGATTGGCAGGTCTCCGGGCAGGACGGGTTCTTCGTCCTTCTGGACGGAATTACCGACCCGCACAACCTGGGGGCAATTCTGCGCAACGCCGATGCGGCGGGTTGCCAGGGCGTGGTGATCACCAAGGATCGCAGCTGCGGGATTACCAATGTTGTCGACAAAGCATCGGCCGGGGCGGTGGAACATCTTGCCGTCTGCCAGGTAGTCAACCTGGCCAGGGCCATCGAGACGCTGAAGAAGGCCGGCTTCTGGGTGTATGGCCTCGCCGCCGGTGAAGAGGCGCAGCCGCTGTTTAAGGCAAACTTGACCGGCCATCTTGCGCTGATCGTTGGCAGTGAAGGTGAAGGTCTGCGTCAGCGGACTCGCCAGCTGTGCGATGGTTTGCTGGAAATCCCGATGAGCGGCGGAGTGCCGTCTCTGAACGCTTCTTGTGCAAGCGCCGTGGCACTGTTTGAAGTTGTCAGGCAGAAAAAATGATTACTCGGTAATCGAGTTTATTCTTGAATTTTAGGTGTTTGTGACAGATGGCAACAGATTCATAATCTGTTGCCATTATATTTTTATCCTCTGTATCAAAAAACTGCCGGGGATTGCCCGGTAGCAACTTATCTTGCCACCACATTTTGAGAGCAGTGTGGCGAGGCCCCATGTAACGGGCCGGCTCGTCTCCTCCGCTGGCCCTGAAAGTCATATCCCTTTCGCGGACGCCTATAGCCCTCCGCTAGGAGAAAGGCGATTTTGATTTTGAATGAGGGGTTCTGCAATAAGCAAAAAGGGTAATTAGATTGTAAATCTGCTGCCGTTGCGACGACCAACCAATTCCAACTCATAGCTCCCATGTTGGCAAGCTGTTGTCCATAAACTCAAGAGCGGGCGGCTGAAGTTAAGTGTCGCTGGTCATGATGAAGGTCGGCAGTCGCAGGAATGACTCGTATTTCGGCCGCAGACGCTCGGTGTCGTAATACTTGCTGATATCAACGACTTTTTTGTGCCCGGTGACCACGTCGATCGGCACCGTATCGTAGCAGCCGTTGTGCAGGCTGATCAGGCGCCCCGAGGTGTTGGCCAGGACCATGTCAAAGGCGAGGTTGCCGAACGCCATCGGCACGATCGAATCCATCGCGTCGGGGTCTCCGCAACGCACCAGGTAGCCAAGTCGCTGGCTGAGCACGTTGACCCGGCGACCGTTATTAAATTTCGGTGAGAGCTCTTTCAGCTGCGCGGCGACCTGATCACCTATACCGCCCAGCTTCTTGTGACCGTACTGGTCGGCCTCTTCCCCCTCGAAAAGCATGCTGTCGTGATGGGTCATGGTCGCACCTTCCGAGATCAGGACCACCGAGTAGTTGCTCGGATGCTTCCGGCGGTCGTAACTGAGCAGGTCGCAGAGTTGTTCCATGTCGAAAGGATGCTCCGGGATGACGCACCGGTCGGCGGCTCCGGCCATGGTCGGCAGGATCGCCGAGAACCCGGCGTAGCGGCCGAACACTTCAAGGACGAGGAAGCGTTCGTGGGACCCGGCGCTGGTGCGCAGCCGGTGGGTCAGTTCGATCGTCCTGGTGACGCAGGTCGAGAAGCCGATGCAATAATCGGTGCCAGGGACGTCGTTGTCCATGGTCTTCGGGATGGCAACTACCTTGACCCCCTCTTCATGCAGGCGCTGACCGTAGCTTAGCGTGTCGTCGCCACCGATCGGGATGAGGAAGTCCAGGCCGAGGAACTCGATGTTTTTCAGTATCTGCGGAGTGACATCGTTGATCGTTTCCTGGTAAACGTCCAGCAGATAGGTCGGGACGTTGGTGATCGGCAAGTGGCTCGGACGGGTTCGCGAGGTATGCAGAAAAGTTCCGCCTGTGCGGCCTGCACGGTTGACAATCTCCTCGGTCAGCTCCTGTACGCAGCTGCTGTTGTCGGCATGCGGGTCGGGGACCAGGTCGACCAAACCGGCCCAGCCGCGCCGGATGCCGAGGACCCTGTACCCTTCGCGCAGGGCGCGTACTGTCAATGCCCGGATAGCCGGGTTCAGGCCAGGGACGTCTCCTCCTCCGGTAAGTATGCCGATGGTCCCTTTTATTTTTGACATGGTCATTCTCCTTAGACTGGTTAATGAGTTAAGCAAACGGCTGTTCAGATAATGTTAATCAATCTTCAACGCTTCACAAGTTTTATTCGTATTATTAGGGATTTCTGATGACCAGGGGGGTATCTTGTCCGTGTCTCGGCTTTAAAAGGTTGCCGGGTGCTTAAGGGGTTTCTTGACTTTGTCCGGACACTGCAGGTAAGGTTGCGCCATACATTTTCAGATGCCGCAAGGCTTGACCGGTGTCGCAATTTATTGTGGCTCCGGTCAAAAGGGAACCCGGTGTAAACCCGGGACGGGCCCGCCGCTGTGACCGGGGACGAACATCGCACGCATGCCACTGACACTACCCGTCGGGAAGGCGCGATCAGTAGGACGAACCGGAAGTCAGAAGACCTGTCTGGAGAGAGTTGAGTCGCCGCCTCCGCGGTCACGGGGTGGTTGCCAAGAGTTCGTGGAGATACAGGGAATCCCCGGATCAATTTCATATTGACCGGGGATTTTTTATTGCCCCGGTCCATTGTAACGGGAGCAGGAATATGTACAGGAGTTCGTTGTTTGTTCTGTCAGGGTTACTTATCTGTGGCCAGGGTTTTGCCGCAGATTTGGAAAGATCTGTAACGGTGATGAATGAAATCGTGGTGACGGCGACCCGGCAGGCGGAAGAGTTGTCTGATGTCCCTGCGAATGTCACCGTCGTTAACGAGGATGAAATTGCGCAGTCGTCCGCGCAGACCATTCCCGAACTGCTACGCAGCGTTCCCGGAGTGCTGGTGAATGATATCGCCGGCAACGGTCGTATCTACACGATTGACCTGAGAGGGTTCGGCGAGACAGCCACCCTGAACACGCTGGTACTGGTTGATGGCCGTCGAATCAACCAGGCCGACTTGAGCGGGGTGGACTGGACCCTGATACCCAAGGATCTTGTCGAACGAATCGAAATCGTCCGGGGTGGCCGGGGCAGTGTTCTGTATGGAGACAACGCTTCCGGAGGCGTTATCAACATCATCACCAAGCAAGGGTCCCGCGAGCTGACTGTAACCGGTGACCTGTTTGCCGGAAGTTATGACACATATCAAGGGAATCTCTTTGTCAGCGGTTCGGTCGATAAACTTAAACTGGCTGTTAACGGTAATTATCGAGATTCTGATGGCTACCGCGAAAACAGTGACACCCTGGCCAAGGATGCCGGCTTCAGCCTGGACTATGAGGCTTCTGATCGCCTGATCCTGAGCTTCAACAGCGGATACCACAAGGACGATACGAGCATGCCTGGGGGCCTGTTCAAGAGAGATTTGGACGACGGCCTGTCGCGCAGAGCTACCTTGACGCCCGACAACTATGCCGACACCAAGGATTGGTACATGGAAGGTGGGCTGCAGTACTACCTGACGGACGACAGCCATCTGGATCTGGGTATATCGAAGCGTAAACGTGACGCAACTTTTTATTATTTCTCTTCTTTCGGTGACTTTACCGGTGATACGAAGATTGACACCTGGGCTCTGTCTCCGCAGTTCTTCCTGGAAAAGCAGCTGTTCGGTCGCGATACGAAGATCCTTCTTGGGTTTGATTACGAGAAGACTGACGAGGATATTTCCAACGAAACGTCGTCTGGCCGGGCGACGTACGACATGAGCAGGAAAAGCTACGGTTATTTTACTCACGGAGAAGTAGCTGTGACAGAGAACCTCGCTCTGTCGGGCGGAATCAGGAAAGATCGGGCCAAGTTTGATTTCAAGGCAAAAGAGCCGGGAACGTCTGATTCGCTGGACATGAACGAGACCGTGTATACCATTGGTGCGAATTACCGGTTCATGGAAAACTCATCGACATACGTTAGCTATGCCAAGAGCTTCAGATATCCCGTGATCGATGAATTTTTTAATTTCAATTTCAACTCTATCAACGATTCGTTGAAGGCGCAGGACTCGGACGACTTTGAGGCGGGAGTGAGACTCTATCTCGAATCAGGGATGTTTATTGGTTTGAACCTGTTCCGAATCGTTACCAGGGATGAAATTTATTTAAACCCGCTGACCTTCGCGAACGAGAACCTCGATGGGGACAGCATCCGGCAGGGGGTCGAGCTGTCTGCCAGAAAAAACATCCATGATATTCTTTTCAGCGGCAGTTATACCTTCAGACACACAGATATTGACGGCGGGCAATATGATGGCAAGGATATGCCGAATGTCCCCAGGCACCAGTTTACCGTTGGCGTTCAGAAGACATTCTACGACCGCGTTCAACTGGGGTTGGACGGCAGCTATGTAGGCAAGCGACGGTATATTTCGGATTTTGACAACAACCTCGGTTATCAGGATGACTATTTCTATCTGGCCGGAAAACTTGCATATCTGCTGGAGAAAGGGTCTGTGTACATCGCGGTCAACAATATCCTCAATCAGGAATACGAGGAGTATGGTGTCGATTATGGCGCGGAGTATCTCTACCCGTCTCCGAAGATCAATTATGTGGCGGGAATCGACTTCAGGTTCTAAATTCTTGACATGAAAGCCCTGCTTCTTCTTATCGCAGTTTTTTTGCTGGTGACACCTGCGGTGCAAGGCCGGGTCCTCGTTGACCAGGTCGGCCGTGAAGTGACCATTGCGGAACCTTTGACACGTGTCGTCTCCCTCGCGCCCAACCTTACAGAGATCAGCTACGAAGTTGGGGGGGGGCCGATCCTGGTCGGAGCGACCCGGTTCGCCAACTTCCCCGAGGCTGCGGCAAAATTGCCGAAGGTGGGTAGCTATGTCGCGCTGGACATCGAAAAGATCGTCAGTCTGCAGCCGCAACTCTGCCTGGCGACAAAAGACGGTAACCCGAAATCCTCAGTTGAGAGGCTTGAGCAACTTGGGATTCCGGTCTATGTATTTGACCCGAAAAGTCTTGAAGATGTTGTTGATGCTGTGGTTCGCCTGGGTGATATTTACCGGACCGAAGCTTTGGCTGGCTCTTTGGCGGCCGGCTACCGGAAACGTCTGGATATAGTCGCTCGTCAACTCGAGGCTGTGAAAGAACGGCCACGGGTTTTCTTTCAGATCGATGCTCAGCCGGTTTTTTCAGCAGGGGCCGATACCTTCCTGCATCAGTTGCTGGTTCGCTCAGGCGCTGTGAACCTCGCGGCTGACCGCAGCGGGTATCCCCGTTATTCCTGGGAAGAACTGCTGGTGCTAAAGCCTGATGTGGTTCTCCTTGCTTCAATGGGCGGAGGGTTCCCGGAGCGGGAATTGCGTGCGCGCTGGGAAGCCTGGCCGCAGATTCCGGCAGTGGAGCAAAAGCGCTTGTACATAGTCGATGCGGATATGTTTGATCGCCCCTCACCGAGGTTGATCGATGCTCTCGAATATCTGGTCCGACTGCTTCACCCGGAGCTGACCCCGGTCCAATAATCCGCGAAACGACGGCTGAAGAAATGATTGGTTATATTTCTGTTTATAAAAAACTGGTTGTCGTGACGCTGATTCTTGGCCTGTTGCTGGCTTTCTGCATGCTCCTTGGTTTGACCGTTGGGTCGTCCGGTGATGCCGCCGCTGCATGGAAGTTGCTGCTCGGGCAGGGCTCAGCCGATCCGATTCTGGAAGTGATTGTCTGGCAATTGCGCTGGCCAAGAGTGATCCTGGCCGCCACCGTTGGGGCTTCACTTTCTCTGGGTGGCCTGGTGTTCCAGGCCTTGCTGCGAAACCCCCTGGCCGAGCCCTATATACTCGGTGTCTCCGGTGGCTCGGCAGTTGGGGCCATTCTCGG
>Ga0210074_1000308_pt1 | contig 18340 bp, 19 predicted proteins | sample China_Galinas_Co_FD_184860 | JGI IMG/M metagenome (GOLD analysis project Ga0210074, IMG submission 184860) | Wetland microbial communities from San Francisco Bay, California, USA, that impact long-term carbon sequestration -... | ecosystem: Environmental > Aquatic > Marine > Wetlands ... | reverse complement strand
CCCGGCAGCGATCCGCTAAGATCCCTGCTCGCGCGGCGAGCGCGACCGTGCGCCCATAGCTCAACTGGATAGAGCATCTGACTACGGATCAGAAGGTTGGGGGTTCGAATCCTCCTGGGCGCACCACCAACCCCCTGAAAATACTGGCTTCTCGCGAGCTCGTCAAGTAGACGGAATGCTATCGGTCTGTTTGACGACACATCCACGACACACTACCGTCGGCGCATGTCGACGGCCTACGAGAAGACCCGATATCCGGGCATTCGTCGCCGTGTGAACGACGACGGAAGCACCACCTACGCCATCCAGGTCCGCCTCCGCGGATTCCCCGCGGTCTACGAGACGAAGCCCACCCTCACAAAGGCCGTAAGCCGGCGCGAGGAGATCAAGCGCGAGCTGCGCGAAGGTCTCCACCGGCAGCAGACCGGCGAGCGCACAGTGGGCCAGCTCATCGAGCGCTACAAGAAGTCACCGGCCTGGAAGGACCTGGGCAAGGCGACGCAGCTCAACCGCTCCGCACGCCTCAAGTGGTGGACTAAGCAGCTCGGCGAGCACACCTTCCTCCGGAACGTCACCCCGGAGGTCATCGCCAAGCTTCGCGACGACATCGCGACCGGCAACACCGTCTCCCGAAAGCCGGGTAGCCCCGCGACGGTGAACCGCTACCTGGCGACCCTCTCCGCCGTCTACAAGTGGGCGGCCCAGGACCTGCGCTCGTGGGTCCGCTACAACCCGGTCCGGGGTATCTACCGCCCCCGCGAGCCGCGAGGCAAGGAGCGCATCCTCACCGACGAGGAATGGAAGCGCCTGGACGAGCAGCTCGCGAAGGTGGACGAGCGCCTCCGCCTCATGGTCCTCTGCAGCCTGTCGAGCTCGGTCCGCCAGGGCGAGCTCCTCACCTGGGACTGGCGCCGGATCCGCCTGGAGGACGAGCTGGCCCGGATCGAGTCCCCACGGAAGGGCGGACCGCCTCGGATCGCCTACGTCTCGGGCCTCGGCCTCGACGCGCTCCGGCGCGCAGGCAAGGTCCGCCACGCGAGCGGCAAGGTCTTCGCCGACGAGAAGGGCAAGACCAACTTCCCCCGCACCCGCTGGGAGAAGCTCCGGAGCGACGCCGGCCTCGACGGCTTCCGCTGGCACGACCTGCGCCACACCGCCATCACCTGGATGGCCTCCCTCGGCGCCTCAGAATCCGAGCTGATGCTCTTCTCCGGCCACCTCACCCCCGAGATGGCGGCCCGCTACACCCACCTCGGCCAGGCGATCCGGTCCGAGGTGGCGCCGTTGTTTGTACGACGGTTGCTGCGTGTGGCGTAGGTGAATCACCAGTCTTCACGGGAGAGTGGTCAGCGGTGCAAAGCTCACTCTTCAGGTTGACATCCCTCGCGGTGGAGGCGGCGCACGGGTGATTTTCCGCGGATCCGGCAGGGGAGTCGCTCCTCTCACAGAAGCACTGTCCCGAAACAGGCAAAGTACCTTCCCGCGTCGTCGTGCAGCACTCGGAGCAAGAAGGCCAGGCCAGCCTTGCCTCCAAAGCTCCTCGCCGATCTCCTGAAACGCCGACCACTCAGCTCTACCAGGGGTCGGAAGGGCGAGTCCGACTCTCCTCAGCCGGTCTTTGTCGCTGAGATCAGCTGCTTCAACGACGATCTTCCATCTCCAGAGATACGCGGGTAGCCAACTGTCTGGAGGGGCGGCGTGTTCGGCCAAGTGGCGATACCACTCGGCCCAAGTCGTTGCCTCCTCGTCGGCCAGGTAAAGAGCGTCGACAACTTCTCCTCGCTGCCATCGATTGTTCGGAGGAGGATTCCGCCTTGGGAGAGGCTCCCCGCCAGACCGCGCCACACGAACCCAAACGCCTCTTACAGGTGCTGCGTCGACATCGAGCGGCACGACTCAGACTGCTCCAGGATCCTCGATCTCGGAGATGACTCGCGCTACGCGCCGGTACTGGCCGGCGGCAATCACATCGAGAGGTTTGTCGAAGTCCAGAGCTTCGATTGGCTTGGTCATCCAGAGTGGAATGTAGCTGCTCGGCATGAGCCTCTCCAGACGCTCGACAATGGCGAGCAGCTCGGCGAGACGCTCCGCACGTGTGCCTGTCGGCTCCGACTTTCCAGCGGTCCAAGCACGGACTGTGCTGGAGGCAGTTCCGGTGGCACGGGCGATCTGTTCTGTGGAGAGTCCGGAATCTTCCCGCAAGCGCGTGATCTCGCCAGCATACGCTGCTACAGCAGGCATCGGCATCGTGTAACTCCTTCGCTTTCTCCGTTCGTGATGCTCCGTTGGGCCACACGGTGACCGTATCACTTCATCGAGATCATGTCAATAAACTGGCGATATAATGTCGTGATACTGCGCACAAGTTGTGCAAGCTGATTCCCTCTGGACGGTCACGCACGCGGGGACCCACACACCCTTTCAATCCAACTGCGACGCCAACCACCGGTCGAACCGCCCCCGGTGCAGCCGCCATCGCCTCTTCGCTCGACTGACGGCACCCATGGCAAACAGCCCGTTCCGGTCCCCCTCATAGAGCAGCCGGTAGACCTGGTGGATGGATCGGGAGGAGTGCTCGGCCGCCTCCTTGACGGTCATCCATCCGGTGGCTTCCCGGAGGTCCGCCAGCTCGCCGTTCACCTCGGTGAGCTTGGCCTCGAGCTCGTCGACCCGACTCTCAAGCCTGACCAGGAGGTCGGCCGCGGTGTCGAACGGATTCGCTGTGCGCGCGGTGTCCATGGCGCTGCTTCCTAGGAGAGCTGGTCCGCGGCCGAGGTGGAGCCGACCGTGCGTTCGTCGAGCCAGGCGCGGAGATCCTGGATCCGGTAGCGGACCCTCCGGCCGAGCCGGACGAAGCGCGGGCCACCGCCGCGGCACCTCCAGCCCTCCAGGGTCCGGGGGCTGACCTGGAGGAGCTCGGCGGCCTGGGCCTGGTCGAGGAGGCGGAGATCGTCGGGGCGTTCGGTGGTGCGGGACATCGAGGGTCCTTTCGAAGTGGGAAACGTGGATGGGGAGTGGTGCTCGGCCGGAGATGGCCGAGGCGAGGAGAGCGAGCTGGAAGAGCCAGCTTCGGGTGCCTGTCGTTCGGTGGTGCCGGTCCTCCGCGTGGTCGTTCGTGGTGGGTGGTGGTAGGTAGCTCTGTCGCCGTGAGCGAAGGTAGGGCGCACCCTCGCGGGCGTCAACCGGCAGAGTCCAGGCGCCTCTCCGTTCCCCGGTCAGGGGCGAGTTCCTGGGTCAGGGCGAAGCGAGCACCGTTCGCTTCCGGTCCTAGAGGCAGCGCCCCGGCTCCTGCGGAACCGGGGCTTCCCCCCGCCCAGGAGGGCCGGCAGACCGAAGCTCCGCGCGGGCGCTCCGCTCCGGACTGCCACCCCCTCGGAGTTTCCCCCGGACCACAGGCTTCGCCCGTGCCCCGTCCCCCACCCGGCGGACCGGCAGCTTGGCTCGGGGCGTTCGCCCCGTCGCCAAACTGCGGGCTCTGCACCTCTCCCACCAAGCCCGACCGAGCCGCACTGAGCCGGGCCGAACCCGACCGACCCGACCCGACCCGGCCTAGCCCAGGCGAAGCCAGCGAATCCCATTCGCTTCCGGTCCACCGGTGCCGAGAGCGCACCTTCCGAGATCCCTCCGCTCTGGTCTCCGGCGGGTTCCGGAGCGCCCCGGCGGCGTCGGGCGCGAAGCCGAAGATACCCATGGACCCCGGTAGAGATTCTCCCTGGCAATGGCCGGCGATCTCTGGTTCCGTCTGCTCCGGAGATCAACACCAATGCCTACTCAAAGAGCAGTACCCCACCCCCGAACCGTTACGGACCCGCCCACCTACACCGTCGACGCGTTCTGCGAAGCCCACCACATCAGCCGTTCGTTCCTGTACCAGCTCTGGAGTGAGGGGCGCGGCCCGGACAAGACCAAGCTCGGCCGTCGGACATTCATCACCGGCGGAGCTGCCGCCCGGTGGCGCCGCAAGATGGAAGACGCGACCCCTCCGCTCCATCCATCGACAGGCTGCGGCGAGTAGTCCCATGGCCGACAACGTCGTGCCGTTCGACGGGCCGCCCATGGCCCTGTTGGTTCACTGCCGCTCGTGCCGTCGCCGGACGCTCCATGTGGAGCCGCCCGGCCCCTCTGGTATCTCCTACGCCTGGTGCGAGCACTGCGGGCACGAGGAGGAGGTGCCGCGGACAGATCGCGTGGTCGAGCTCGAGGACTTCCTGCGCTGGGATCTGCCGCCGCGGGAGTGGCTCGTCGAGGGTCTCATCCAGGAGCGGGACGCGGTCATGGTGCACGCCTTCCGCGGGGTGGGCAAGTCCCGGTTCGTCCACGGGCTGGCGGTCGCCCTGGCCGCCGGCGAACCGTTCCTGCGGTATGGGTGCCCGGATCCCCGCGGTGTGCTCCTGGCCGACGGCGAGCTGCCCCGCGAGGAGCTTCAGGCCATGCTCGCGGCCCAGGTTGGGGGCGAGCCCGAGCGCCTGAGCGCGCCGTTCAAGATCCTGGCGGCCGATCTCTTCGACCAGCCGCTCCCCAGTCTCGCGCAGCGCTCCGGCCAGGATCTGGTCGAGGCCCACCTTGAGGGCGTGAGCCTTCTCATTCTCGACAACGTTTCGACCCTCTGCGGCGGCACCGGTCCCGAGAACGAGGCCCGGTCCTGGGAGCCGATTCAGTCCTGGCTCCTGGAGCTGCGGCGCCGTGGCCTGGCCGTCCTCCTGGTCCACCACGACGGCAAGGGCGGAGCCCAACGGGGGACGTCGAAACGGGAGGACATCCTCTCCCAGGTCGTCCAGCTCACCCGGCCGGCGGAGTACTCGCCCGCGGCGGGGGCGCAGTTCGAGGTCCATCTGCGCAAGGCGCGGGGAGTCTTCGGGGAGGAGGCCCGGCCGTTCGAGGCCGAGTACCGGACCGACAACAACGGGCGGGCGGTGTGGGCTTGGAAGCCGATCGAGGACGACATCACGGCCGAGGCTCTCCGGATGGCCCAGGAGGGCGTCGGGCAGCGTGAGATCGCCGAAGTGCTCGGGGTGAGCGCCGCCACCGTCAACCGCCGGCTCCGGAAAGGCCGGAAGGAGCAGCCGTGACGGACCGACGATCCCAGAGGCGCTCCGGCAGTGCCTGTTTCACCGTTTCATCCCTAAGGCCTGAAACAGTGAAACAGGCGAAACGCCGGCTGAAACAGAGGCGAAACAGGACGGGCGTCTCGGCTCCGGACACGTCTGCCTTCACCGGGCCTTCGGGCGATGCACCGTCTGAAACACGTGGCGGAGCAGGCCAGAAACAGGCTGTTTCACCCGGTTCCGATGGGAGACCCCCGAGTGAAACAGCCCCGGGGCGCCTGCTTCGACGGTCCTGGGACTCTCCCCGGAGATGGTCGATCGAAAGGTCCGGGTGGTGGAACGGGCCGAGTGCAGGTCGTCTCGCTCACCAGAATTCCACCGTTGGCTGCCCCTCCCGAGGAAGGCCGCTCGCGCGCTCCTGGCGGAGCGCTCTCACACTCCAAGAATGCCGCTTGCGCCGTCAGCGAGCAGGAGGAAGTAATACGCGCCTCCGGCGCGCATCACTTCCTGCTCGCGGTTTCGCCCTCCGGGCTCAACCGATTCTGAGGCCGTTCACGCCCTCGGCGGAACGGTCCTCGTCCACCCCTCTTGAACGTGAGTGCCTATGCCTCCCAGAACCTACCGTGACCGCATCCGCTCCCTCCGCCTGACCGCTGGCGAGGACGCCATAATCCGGGCCAAGGCCCACGTCACAGGACTGACCTTCTCGGCCTACCTTCGGCGCGTCGGCCTGGGCAAGAGAGTTCGCGCACGCCCCGGCCAGATCGACGACGACGCGCTCTATCACCTCGCGCGGATCGGTAACAACCTCAACCAGATCGCCCGCGCCATGAACACGGCCCGGAAGGGCGCCCGCCAGCCCGTCGCACAGGAGCGCCTTGAGGAGGTGCTGGAGGAGCTGCACGTCCTCCTCGACCGGCTCTGTTAGTAGCTGGATTCGAGGCGCCTCGGTCAGGGCGCTTTTCCACCACATCCTCCACGGCTCGGCGGCGACTGACCCACGAGAAGACGCCGGCCCGGTCCTGGAGAGACCTGCCGGTATGGCTCGAAGCGAACGGGATTCGCTTCCAGGCCCGAGGGCGGGGGTTGGTGTTCACCGACGGCGAGGTCTACGCGGTGGAGTCGGGCATCCCCGAGCCCGGTCGGCGTTCCGGGCGCTACGATCGGCCGGGTCGGCACCGGGGTGGCGGGCGGCAGCTCGCGCGGCTGGTCTGGCAGATGGTGGTGTGCGTAGCCTGGGTGGTCTCCGGGCCTGTCTTCCAGGGTGGGCTGCTCGTCGCGGCTGGCTTCGCGGCCGAGTTGTCCCTCGCGCTGAGTGCTCTGAAAGTTGGTAGCGTTCGACCCGCCACCGAGTCAAGCCAACCTGCTACTCGGCGTTCTCCGTCGACAACTCCGCCTGCCGCAGCACGAGCTGCGTTGCCCCTTCCGCCAGATCCGGTGGATAGCCGTATTTGGCCAGCAGGCGGCGCACGTTGCGGCGCAGATCCGCACGGACGGACTCGCGCTGTGCCCAGTCAAGCTTGGGCATGTTCTTCACCATCTCGGTCAGTTGCCGCGCCATCAGGCGTAGCGTGTCGCTCTGCATCGCCTCGCGCGCCGACTCGTTGTCCGCCAGCGCATCGTAGAACGCGGTCTCCTCACTGCTCAGGCCGAGCTCTTCGCCGCGCTTCTGCACGTCGCGCAGGTGCCTGGCCAGGTCGATCAGGCGCGCGATCATCTCGGCGGTGGTGATCGCCTTGTTCGTGTAGCGCAGCATGGCGTCCTCGAGCGCCTCGCGGAACTTCTTGCTTTGCACGAGGTTCGTGCGCTCGGTGATGCGGATCTGGTCGTTCAGCAGCTTGCGCAGCGTCTCCAAGGCCAGGTTCTTCTGCTCCAGCGCCGCCACCCGGCCGAGGAACTCATCGCTGAGGATGTCGAGGCGGGCCTCGTCCAGGCCGGCGACGGCGAACAGATCCACCACCTCGTCGGCGTCCACGGCACCGCCGATCACCTGGCGCACGGCGGCGTCGATGTCGTGTTGACGGGCGTGGCCCGCTCCGGAATCACTCTCGTCGGCCAGGCGCTTGCGGATCATCGCCACCACGCGCTGGAAGAAAGCCAGATGCGGCGTGACGGCTTCGGTTTCCGGGCGCGGCACCGCCAGGGCGAATGCCGCCGACAGTTCCTTGACCAGCGTGCGCAGGCGCTTCCAGCCGTCGTTCTGCCCGAACACGTGGTCGATCGCGCGCAGGTACACCGGCAGCACGTCGCCGGGCGCCGCGTCGAGCGCCTGCGCGTAATCGCAGCCGTGGAAGAAGCCCTGCAGCTTCTCGAAGGCGGTGAGCATAGCGGGCACCGCCTCGTCCTGGACTTGACGCACCGCCTTCCCGGTGCCGCCGGCCTGCGTGTAGGTTGCCAGGGCGTCAGCCAACTCGTCGGCCAGGCCGATGAGGTCGACGATCAGCCCGCCCGGCTTCTCGCCGTACACGCGGTTCACGCGCGCGATGGCCTGCATCAGGTTGTGCCCGGCGAGCGGCTTGTCCAGGTACATGGTGTGCGCGGGCGGGCAGTCGAAACCCGTCAGCCACATCTCGCACACGATCACGAGGCGCAGCTCGTCACCAGGGTCCTTGAACCGCTCGGCCAGGCGCTTGCGGGCGACCTTGCTCCGCACGTGGCTCCGAAGCGGCTCGGGATCCTCGCTGGCTCCGGTGACGACGACCTTCATCACTCCGCGCTCGTCGTCCGCGTCGTGCCATTCTGGGCGCAGCAAGCGGATCGCTTCGTAAAGTCGCGCGGCGATGTCGCGGCTCATCGTCACAACCATCGCCTTGCCTTCCATCGCGGCGCGACGCTTCTCCCAGTGCTCGACGATGAAGGCAGCCAGCCGCCCAAGACGCTCCGGCGCCCCGACCAGCGACTCGAGTGGAACGCGCAGGCGATCTTCCGGGTCCTCGCCGCTGCGGTCCGCGTTGACGATGTACTCGAACTCCTCCTCTGTGAGCTCCGCGGCTGCCTCGTCGACCGTCAGCTTGACGATGCGCGACTCGTAGTAGAGCGGCTTGGTCGCACCGTCCTCGACGGACTGGCGGATGTCGTAGACGTCCGCGTACTCGCCGAACACGTGGATCGTGTTCTTGTCGTCGCGCTCGAGCGGCGTGCCTGTGAAACCGACGAAGGTGGCGTTGGGCAACGCCTCGCGCATCCAGCGCGCTCCTCCCTCGACGAAGCCGTACTGGCTACGGTGCGCCTCGTCCGCCATCACGACCACGTTGGCGCGCTCGGAGACCACGCCGTGCGCCTCGGCGAACTTCTGGATGGTGGTGAAAACCACGCCGCCCGCCGCGCGGTCGAGGAGCTGTTTGAGGTGCTCCCGTTTGTCGGCCTGGATGGGGGCTTGGCGAAGCAGCGCTCGCCCGGCGGCGAAAGTGTCGAAGAGCTGCTTGTCCAGGTCGTTGCGGTCGGTGATCATGACCACCGTCGGATTGGTCAGGCGCGGCTCGCGGATGAGTGCCCCGGCCAGCATCAGCATGGTCAGCGACTTGCCCGAGCCCTGCGTATGCCAGATCACGCCGCCGCGCCCGTCGCCCTCACCTGAGGGCGGTCGGAGACTCGCCAGCACGCTGGCCCGCGCCCTGCGCACGGCGCGGAACTGGTGGTAGCCCGCGATCTTCTTGGCGATCTCGCCGCGCTCGTCCTCGTCGAAGACGACGCAGGTGCGCAGGTAGTCCACCAGCGCCCGTGGCTCGAACAGCCCCCGGATCAAGGCCTCCAGCGTCGGCGCACCGCCGCCGTCATCGTCCATGGGCCGCCACAGCATGAAACGGCTGCGGCCGCTGGTGATCGAGCCGACGCGGGTCAGCATGCCGTCGGAGGCGACGAGCAGCAGGTTGGGAACGAACAGATCGGGCGCGGTCTGCAGGTAGCGGCCGTGCTGGTCGATGGCGACACCGAGGTCGGCCCGGGTGTCGGTCGGGTCCTTGAGCTCGATCACTGCGATCGGGATCCCGTTCAGGAACACCGTCAGGTCCGGGCGGATGATCTTGCCCCCACTCGTTCCATGGGGGCCGGCAACGCGGAGCTGGCGCACGACCAGGAGATCGTTCGCGGCCGGGTTGTCAAAGTCGACGAGCCGGGCGCGTCCGCCGCGCGTCTCGCCGGACGTCGGATCGCGGTACTCGATCTCGACGCCATCGGTGAGAAGCCCGTGGAACCAGCGGTTGTTCTGAATCAGCGTCGGGTGCGGCGGGCGCGCCAGGATCCGCACGACCTCCTCTATGGTGTCGTGCGGCAGGTCGGGATTGAGGCGACGCAACGCCGCACCGAGGCGGCCGTTGAGCAGGGCCTCGGTTGCACCGCCGCGCTCGCCCGCGTCGTCGATTTCTACGCCGCGCCGGGTGGTGGCTCCGATCGTCTGGAAGTAGACGGCGGCGACATCCTCGACGAGTTGCTCAGTGGGTGAGGCCGATGTATTCACTCAGCTTCCTCTTCAACCGCGCCCGATGTCGCGCCCTTGGCACCGCTGTCGGATCCACCTTGTTTCGCAAGAAACTCATCCAGAGCGGTCTTGTAAGCCTTAGGGTCGCCGTCGAACAGCACGCGGCTCGGCGCAAAAGTCAATTTACCCAGCGTGATGGTTTCGTTGTCTTGATCGAACGCTTCGTTGAAGTCCTCATGGTCCTCGTAATAAACGCGCACTCCAGGCGACTGGATCAGCCCGTCGCGATGGATGCGATAGAGAAACGACACGATAGTGTCGGCGGCCTGTGCAGCGAGAGTGGCCTGCCGGAGTCCGAGCCGAGCGGAAAAGCCATCGCGTCCGTGGGACGCCATGCCGTACCGATTCCGCAGTTCGCACAAGCCCAGAATCGTCTGAAGAAGTCCCCGGATCGTCTTCTCTAGCGAATCGCGGGCGCTCGCCGCGTCGGGATGGTTGCGCGGCAGCAGCGCCAGGCAATTGGTCGTCTCCCTTAGCAGCTTCGGAGCGTTCCAATTGGGGTCCGCTACCTGGCCGAGGTCGGCAAGCACTGTCTTGCAGACCGACTCGACCAGCGTCTTGGAAAGATCGAAGGCGAAGTCGGGCACACTCGACATCGCATTCTCAATGGCGTGGATTTGCTGCTCAATCGCCTCGGCGACAGGGCCATCGACCAGCGCCGCGCGCGTGCCGACCATCTGGAAGCGAGCCTGGGCCGTGGTCGGTTCAGCCATGGACGGCCTCCACGCGCAGTTGGCCGCTCAGAAGCTTGGGAAGCAGGAGGTCACGGGTCTCCGCTAACTTCCGGGATTCGCATTCGAAGTTGGACCGCAATTCTATCAGCGGCTGAACCATCTGGTCGAACGCTCGCTGTACTTGCAGAGGGGGAAGGGAGAAATTCATCGCGCGTTGATCTGACAAGCTCACAAAATCGGCCATGTCGGTTTCACCCTTCACAGCCATCCACTGCTTTGTGAATAGCTCGGAGCGCATCCACAGGTACAAGAAGAAAGGGCTGAGCTTTTTCCAATCAACTGCCCGCCAGAAACACACCTGCGGAGCGTAGACAACATCTCCGGTACCAGGCGTGACCAGACCAAGGCGACCCACGGTTCCCTTCGAAGTAAAGACGGTGTCCCAGACCTGCGATCGCTTTGTGCCAGCTTTGGCTATCGCCTCGTCACCGAGGAGTTCGGCTCCGTCCGTGATCACGGCATCATCCACATTCTTCGCTCGAATAAATGGCAGGCCTTGATCGGAGAGCTCTGAACGCTTCGCACGGTACCCATCCCCGATGAGCAGCACCTCTCGTCGCTCCAATTCGGCTACCAGCTCTGGCTGCCCCCAATCGCCGGGCACGGGGCCGATGGCGGTATCGACGAAGCGGGTGGGAAGGGTGTCGAAGACTGTCTGGGGCATGGAGGGGAAGGTGGTTGCGCCTTCGGCCTTGGCCTTGACCGGCTCGAAGTCCACGAACCATGCGCGGAAGATCGCTCGCGCCAGCCGTTCTAGCGCCCGCGCGGTCCGCCGGTTCTGCTCGATTTTGTCGTCCAGCGCGCCGAGGACAGCGGCGATGGCGCGTTGCTCAGAGGCCGGTGGCAGTAAGAAAGGGAGCGCCTCTAAGATTGAAGTGTTCAGATTGGGCATTGTTGCGCCAACAGCATGACGCACAACCCATTCACGTGACGCGGGATGGCTCAGAAAATACGACGCATAGACCGGATCCACGACCCCTTCGCCGAGACGAACTCGGAGACAACCGGTTCCGCAGAGCCAGCCGTTCTCCCGTTCCGTAATCAGCGCTCGTCGTTCAACGTCGCCACGTCGGCTGTAGACGATGTCGCCTGGCTTCACCAGATACCGAGAGAGTCTCTCTGCATCGCTCGGCGTAATCCGAGCAATCCCTTCCGCATTCACGCGGTCCTGAGAAATGTTCTGCGGCATGATTGAGGGCACTCCAACTGGTACGTAGTCGGAAGCGTGAAGCTGGCTCCCGAATGGGCCAGTTTGGATGTCTCCCCCTCCACGGCGGCAAACCTCGCCGAGATGTTCCCATTTCCAATTCGAGTCAGCGACCCTAAAGAGCGCTTCAGCCGCCATTGCTCAAACCTCTCAACTGCTCCCTCACCAGCGCCATTGGCCGCTCGCCTTCGCCGAAGCCCGCTTCCAACTCGGTAAGCAGGTGCGGGTACTTCTGCGCGAACGGCTCGTCCCGCCGCTGGAGGAGACCGAAGGCGATCCGGCCGAGACCGCAATCGACGTAGGTCACCTGCGTTCCGCGCGATACTGTCGGGCAAGCCATCATTCCCCGGCCTCCTTCGGCTTGCGCTTCTGGGCTGCCTTCTCGCGAGGCCCAGGCACCGATCTCGGAGTGTCGTCCGCCTCCAGCCGCTTCACCTCTTCGACGGCCTGGTCGAAGTCGCTGGTCGGCTGCGCGGCTTCTAGCCGGCGGCGTTCGGCATCGAACTGCTCGAACTGGGCGTGGGCGTGCTGCTCGGCGAGCTGGTGCGAGACCTCGCCCGCGTGGGTCAGGATGTTGCGCTCGTTGAACTGCAGGAAGGCGTCGAGGCGCTCGATCCAGTCTGCCATGTGCATCGGCTTCTTGCGCCGCGCCTGGTCCTCGGCGAAGTCGAGGTACATGGTGACGACGCGGTTGAGCTCGGTGATCTCCTCCTGGGTGAGGTAGTTCTTGGCGACGCGGACATCGGCCTTGCGGATGGGGCCGCCGGGCGCGTTCTTCCAGGTGGTCAGGCCCATGTGCGGCTGGGAGGCATCGGCGCGGTGCTGGATGACCTCGGCAGCGGTGTGGCCGTGGATGGCGAAGTGCAGCTTGTTCTGGACGGTGGCGAAGAAGGTCTGGCTGACCGGGTGGGTGGGGTCGTAGTCGATGCTGGTGGCGTAGATGTCCGTGATCTTCTGGTAGAACATCCGTTCCGAGGCGCGGATGTCGCGGATGCGCTCGAGCAGCTCGTCGAAGTAGTCCGCGCCGAGCGTGCGGCCTTCCTTGAGGCGCTCGTCATCCAGCGTGAAGCCCTTGACCAGCAGCTCGGACAGGCGCGCGGTGGCCCACTGGCGAAACGCCGTGCCACGGGCGGAACGGACGCGGTAGCCGACGGCGAGGATAGCGTCGAGGTTGTAGTGATCGATGGCGCGCGAGACCTGGCGAGTGCCTTCGGTCTGAACTATTCGGAAACTCCGAAGAGTTGCCTCGGGGTCGAGCTCCCGGTCGGCGTAGATGTTGGCCAGATGCTCGCTGACGGTAGGGACCGAGACCTGGAAAAGCTCGGCGATGAGGCGCTGTGACAGCCAGACCGTGCGCCCTTCGAGGCGGACCTGGAGGCGGGTGGCGCCGTCCCGGTAGATCAGGAGCTGGCCGTCGCGCGCAGTGGGCTCCGGCGGGTTCGGCCTATCCGGCATCGCCCACGCCTTTCAACTGCTCGCGCACCACCGCCATCAAGCGTTCGCCCTCCCCGAAGCAGGCTTCCAGCTCCACCAGCAGGCGCGGGTACTTCTCCGCGAACGGCTCGCCGTCGTCTTCCTGCTCCTCGGCGCCGACGTAGCGTCCGGGCGTGAGCACGAAGCTGTGCTTGCCGATGCCGTCGATCGTCTCCGTCTTGCAGAAGCCGGGGACGTCGCGGTAGGCCCACTCTCCGTGCTCCTCCTCGTCCCACCAGTCGGGCGCGGGCTCAGCACGCCACTGGCGGAAGGCGTAGACGATGCGGCCGATGTCGGAGTCGGGGATTGGGTCGCCCATTCCGTCTTCCTCTAGCGTCTCGCCGTCATCGCCGCCGGTCAGCACACGGAGCGTCCGGGTCTGCAGGGTGCCGAGCTTGCGCGCGTCGATGAACAGCGTCTCGCCTTGGCGGTCACGTCCGCCGTTCTTGAGGTTCTTGCCCGTCTTGTCGCGGGTGAGGAACCAGAGGCAGGCAGGGATGCCTGTGGTGAGGAAGAGCTGGGCCGGCAGCGCGACGATGCAGTCCACCAGGTCGGCCTCGACGATGCGCTGGCGAATCTCGCCCTCGCCGCCCGATTGGGTGGAGAGCGAGCCGTTGGCCATGACGAAGCCGGCGACCCCGCCGCCGTGGCCGTTCGGGGGCGCGAGGTGATGGATGAAGTGCTGGATCCAGGCGTAGTTAGCGTTGCCGGTGGGCGGCGTGCCGTAGCGCCAGCGCACGTCGTCGGCCAGCAGCTTGCCCGACCAGTCCGAGATGTTGAACGGCGGATTGGCGAGGATGTAGTCGGCCCTGAGGTCCGGGTGCAGGTTGCGCAGGAAGCTGTCGGCGGGCTGGCTGCCGAGGTTGGCCTCGATGCCGCGGATGGCGAGGTTCATGTGCGCCAAGCGCCAGGTGGTGGGGTTGGACTCCTGGCCGAAGATGGAGATGTCGGTGGTCTGCCCGCCGTGGGCCTCGACGAAGCGTTCGGATTGCACGAACATGCCCGCCGAGCCGCAGCAGGGGTCGTAGACGCGGCCCTCGTAGGGTTCGAGCATCTCGACCAGCAGGCGCACGATGCAGCGCGGCGTGAAGAACTCGCCGCCGAGCTTGCCCTCGGCCTGGGCGAACTTGCCGAGGAAGTACTCGTAGACGCGGCCGAGCGCGTCGCGTGCCTTGGCGCGGTCGTCCTTGAAGCCGATGTCGGCGATCAGGTCGATCAGCCCCTTCATCTTCTCGGGCGCGATGCCGCGGCGGGCATAGTCGCGTGGCAGCTTGCCCTTGAGGTTCGGGTTGTCGCGCTCGACCGCGAGGATGGCGTCGTCGATCAGCGTGGCGATGTCGGCGCGTGCGGCCTGGTTCTGCAGGTTCTGCCAGCGCGCCTCGGGCGGCACCCAGAACACCCGCTCGGCGGTGTACTCGTCGCGGTTCTCGAGCAGGCTTTCGAGCTGCGGGCCGGTGATTCCGTCGGCCTTCAGCTCCTCCTGGAGGGCGTCGCGCCGGGCCTCGAAGGAGTCGGAGATGTACTTCAGGAAGAGCAGCCCGAGGACGACGTGCTTGTACTCGGCCGCGTCAACCTGGCCGCGGAGCGCGTCGGCCGACTTCCAGAGGATGTCGGCGTTGTCGAGCACGGTGTTCTTTGTGTCAGTGGTTGCCATCAGGACTCCGTCTCGGCTTCAGCGCGTGGCGCCGGATCTGGCAGTTTCACTGGCCGCTGCTCGGGAGGCGTGACGGGGTTGAAGCTCACCGCCGCCGCTCTCGACATCCCGGACGCGGATGTGACGGACTGCCTCTGCCCAGCAACGGGTCGCCCGCTCTGCAGAGACGGTCTGTGGCGACCGGCGAGGCACCGTTGGGCGGCGAAGCTCCTCAGGGAATGAACCTCCTCGCTTCCGGACGCGCTGCTTGATGGTAGCCCATGACAGCATCCTTGTGGATCTCGCAAACGAAGCCAGACTCTTGGCCATCATGGGTGCCGAGGAACGAATGATCCCTGACGCAGCCAGCAAGGTTGAACGCTCTTCGAACGGCCGCAGCAGGCAGGACGCAATCAAAGTAAACCCACTCTCCACAATTCTGCGACCAAGCGGTCCCACGAAATCTCTCGTTGAAGCCAGCGTTGGCGATGGCCCGCTCCAGTGCGATCAGATGCTCACAGGTCATCTCGCGTCCCCACAACGTCGTTGCTCGACTTTCGGTCCCGGACGACCTCTGCTCTCTGCGCCATCTGGGCGCGGGATCCTCGAATCGAGCCAGGCCGCCTCCGCCGGACTCACGACCCGGACCACCTCCCGCTCCTCGTCCACCAGCCGCACCTGGAGCACCGCGCCCGCCGCCCGGGCGAGCTTGGCCATGGTCTTCAGAGTGTAGTTGGTGGAGCCGTTGAGAACCTTAGACACAAACGCCGGAGAGCGGCCTCAGCTCCATCGGCCAGAGCCAGCGTCTTCTCGTCCGGACCGATCTGGACGAGCTCTACTGGCTGGGAAAAGATCATGCTCTGGGTGGCGAACGAGATCGTGAACGGGGAGCCGTTGTGTAGCGCGAGCCAGTAGTCGTGGCCAGGGCGGGTGGAGTTGCGTGCTTCACCGAACTCAGCGAGCCGCTGCTGAGACAGGTCGACCCCCGCCCCCAGATGGTCGAGCGTGATGTGGACTCCGTCGAGGTTCGATGGAGGCGGAGGCTCGGGCGGAACCGTGGCGCACTGGAGGACCACTACGGCCAGCGGTGCGAGGAGGACGATACGGCGCTTGCGCCCATGGGTGAGGCTCATCGGTGGCTCCCGATCAGGTCAACACGACTCGCTTGACCGACACCTTCATGCCTCTGGGCGCCTTCTAGGGGATTCTTTCGAGAGTGTGTGGCCGAAGTCAGACCGCAATCATCCAACCTAGCCGCCTCCTCCGGGCGCACCACTCGCACGACCTCCCGGTCCTCGTCCACCAGCCGCACCTGGAGCACCGCCCCGGCCGCCCGGGCGAGCTTCGCCATGGTCTTGAGCGTGTAGTTGGTGGAGCCGTTGAGCACCTTGGACACGAACGCCGGCGAGACGCCGGCGGCCTCGGCCAGCTCAGCCCGGTTGATCCCGGAGCGCTCCATCAGCCGGTGGAGGTCCTCCTCGAACCCGACCCGCGCCAGGTCGATCCAGAACTCCAGCGGCTCCTGCTGTGAATCGGCTGCCATGTCTTCGACCTCCATTGCGCGCCTTGGTCAGGGGGTGATGATCTCGACCGCGCCGCGGGCCTTGGCCCGGAAGTAGCGCGTCTTCCAGACCACGGCCCGGTCGATCTCCTCCGGCACGGCCTCGCGCTTCCAGACCGCGTGGGTGCAGATCACCATCCTCCCGGCGTCATAGAAGTAGAACACCCGGAGCTTGGGGCCCTTCTTCGGGCCCTGCCGGAGCTCAAAGATCCCGTCGCGAAGTGGTTTGGACTTCCGCGGGTCGTGGGGCGGGCCGTCACGCGCGGTGTGATGGAGGAGTGCTCGCATCTTCCGGGCGTGGCGGTCCGGATCCTCGACCAACTGGTCCCAGACCGTCCGGCCTCTCCTGTCCGCGATCGCCACCACGTCCCAGACCACCCGCTTGATCCGGACGAGTCGCATGTTAACCCTGGGGTTAATCCTCGTCAACGCGGCACGCTCCCGCGAGCCGATCTCGGATCTCCCGCTCCTGGCGGGCGGCGGCGGTGGTCACGTGGGCACCCTCCACCAGGAACTCCCCCAAGGACGCTCCGGCTTCGATCTCCTCGCGAAGCCAGATCGGGATGAAGCCGGTCCCGGCCCAGGTCAGGTCGGGCTCGTTCGGGTGTCGGTACTTCGGCTTGCGGCGCCGCCGGGTTGGCAGGACTGGGGCCGTCGAGCGGAGGATGTACCGGCCGTTGCGGATCGAGGCGTAGCGCGGGGACTCGCCGAGGACGAGGAAGTCCTCGACGCGAAGGCCGAGGAGGTCCGCTGCCGCCTCCATCCTCAAGGAGAAGTCGATGTCCTCAGGGCTCGGCCGCGGGTCCCCGGACGGGTGCCCATGGAAGAGGATCAGCTGGGCCGCGTGGGCCAGGATCGCGGACACCAGGAGAGGGCGCGGCCCCACCTTGCAGCTGGAGATGGTTCCCCGGAAGGGGATGGTGTGGCCGATCGGCCGCCCCCGGATCGTGAGGAAGAGGGCGCCGAGGATCTCGAAGGGCTCGGCCTCGAGGAGCCGGTGCAGGTAGGGCACGGCGTCGGCGGGCCGCTCGAGGGCGGGGGCGCCGCTGTAGGGCAAGGCGGGCTCGTGGCGGACGAGGGAGAGCGAGAACTGGGAGTAGGTGCGGCCGTCCTGGAGGGGGACGACCGCACCGGAGGATGCCGGGGAGTTGAGCGGCGAGAGGGGGGCAGGCTGCGCCATCAGCAGTCCCCCGGGAGGTTCGTGTCGCTCAGCAGGGCGGCAGCCTGTTCGGCTTCGCCCAGGCCCCGGCGGATGTCGAGGACGAGGTGGGCGAGCCGGCTCGCCCATGCGGTGGCGCTTGCCGAGAGCGCTTCGGCGACAGAATCGAGCTCGGAGCCGATGCGCTCGCCTCCAACCTCCTCGAGATAGCCCACCAGGTGGTCCAGGTCGTCGCAGGCGGCCAGGACCTCACCGTAGGTCAACGGCAGGTTGCTCTTCGGCCCCCAGGCGCCGGCTTCGTTGAGGACGTCCACCAAGGCGTCTCCAGCGAGCCGGAACGCCTCGGCGATCGCCGTGTTCGGGAACCGCTGGAGGTACGTCTCCCGGAAGGCCTGCTGGCGTGGCGGAGTTCCCGGACGGAGAAGGGGTGGGCTCGAAGCCCCGACGCGAGGTGAGTTGGTGGGAGTTCCAGGCGGGTTAGACTGCGCTTGGCTGCTCATGAGGGTTTGCTCCTCTTGGGTGGCTAGGCTCCGGTGGGTGTGCCTGCACCTGCCGGGGCCGCTCCGATTGTCAGGTCCAGGCCCGGGTCACGCGCCCGGGTCTGGGGACTCAAGGTGTTCTTCGGTGGTCACGGACCATCATCTCTGTCCCAGGCTTGCAGCGTCGGGGGGTGGACTCTGGAGGCGCTGGCGAGCGACGGGCCAGCCACGACTCGGCGAAGGCCGGAGTGGCAGCCTTGCGCTGAGCGGCTCGCAGCGCGTTCGGCGATCCAGCGGTAGACTCGCCGCGCTTCTGGATCAGGGTGTTCGCGTGCTACCCGACGGGCGATCCTCTCTGCCTCCCGTGCGCGGTTCGTCAGATAGATGTTGCTTCGGCTCCCAGCCATCGTCTCTGTCTCCCGGTTCACCCCGCCGGTCCCGCCGAGGGCGAGTCCGCGGGTCGGCGGCACGAGGAATTTGGAGGAGGATCCGGAGGTCACACTGAAGATCTCTCCGAAGACAAATTCCCGGCACCTCACGACACGCTCACGACACATCTCCGTTGCTTTTCC
>Ga0210074_1000307_pt1 | contig 18402 bp, 13 predicted proteins | sample China_Galinas_Co_FD_184860 | JGI IMG/M metagenome (GOLD analysis project Ga0210074, IMG submission 184860) | Wetland microbial communities from San Francisco Bay, California, USA, that impact long-term carbon sequestration -... | ecosystem: Environmental > Aquatic > Marine > Wetlands ... | reverse complement strand
GCCAGCGCGGTGGCGGCGAAGATCACATAGGGCGCGAGCCGAAATATCCAGGAGGCGTGCTCGGCCAGCACCGGTTGTTTGGCGAAGAGCTTGGCCAGGTCGCGATAGCTTTGCAGCAGGGACGGACCACGGCGGTTCTGTAAACGTGCCTTGAACAGTTTCACCAGGGCGGTGGCCAGGGGGGCCAGGCCGACCATCAGCACCGCCTCGGCGAGATTCCACAGCCACAGGTTCATAGCAGCAGCCCCAGTAGTAACAGCAGGGTCACGAAGGTGAAGGCGAGATAGCCGTGAATCGGGCGGTGGTGCAGCCAGTCGATGCGCTGGGTCAGCCATTCGCTGAAACGCTTGACGGGCAGGTACAGGTGGCGCCACAGCAGGTCCTGGACATGCACCTGGTAGCGTAGCCTTTTCACCAGCAGGGTGTGGCCGTGATCCGAGCGCAGCAGCTTGTCCTGCGGCTGGTAGAGGTCAGAGAAGATCCGGCGCAGCGGCTGGGAAAAAGCGGCGGCGGTATATTGCATGCGCGGATTGAGATGGGGATGACCGCAACTCCATGGCTCGGTCCGTCGCTTTTTACCGTAGCGGTAATGGATGACAAGGAAAGTGCACCCGGCCAGCAGCAAGGCCATGAGCACGATGAGCGGTGAATAGGATGCCCGTTCCTGGGCGATGGGGGTCAGCCACAGCCAGGCATTGCCCGTCGCGGACGCACCGAGCTCCGCGTGGATGAGGGCCTTGGGTACGGCGTCGATCAGCGGCAGCATCCAAGCCGGAAAGATACCGAGCAGCAGGCACAAGGCGGCGGGTATCGCCATGCCGATCTGCATCCAGGCATTCGCTTCGCGGGCTTCTGCCGCCGCCGGGCTGCGCGGCGTCCCCTGGAAGACGATGCCGAAGACCTTGACGAAACAGGCCGCCGCCAGCGCGCCGGCCAGGGCCAGCATCGCGGCGGAGAACGGGATCAGGGCCGACAGCAGGGTGCCCTGCAGCTGCGGGGCCATCAGCGCGGCCTGAAAGGTGAGCCACTCGGAGACAAAACCGTTGAACGGCGGCAGCGCGGAGATGGAGATGCAGCCGATCAGGAACAAGGCGGCGGTGCGCGGCATTCGCCGGATCAGGCCGCCCAACTGTCCCATGTCGCAGCTATGGGCGCCGTGCATTACCGCTCCCGCACCCATGAACAGCAGTCCCTTGAACATGGCATGATTGAGCGAGTGGTAGAGTGCCGCCACCAGGCCCAGCGCCGCCAGGCTCGGGTAATTGTAATGGGCGAAGATCATTCCCAAGCCCAGGCCGATGGCGATGATGCCGATGTTTTCCACCGAGGAATAGGCCAGCACCCGCTTGAGCTCATTTTGTTGCAAGGCGAACAGTATTCCGCCTACCGCTGAAGTGGAACCGATGACCAGTACCAGGCCGCCCCACCACCAGTGGGCCTGTTGCAGACCGATCAGATCCCATATCATGCGCAGGAAACCGAAGATGGCCACCTTGATCATGATGCCGCTCATCAGCGCGGATACATTGGAAGGCGCCGCCGGGTGTGCATCGGGCAGCCAGGCGTGCAAAGGCATCATGCCCGCCTTCATGCCGAAACCGCTCATTGCCAACAGGAAGGCCAGCGATGCCCACAGCGGCGTCAACGCTGCGGCGCGCATGGCATCGAATTCGAAAGAACCGCCTGCCGCATACAGTATCGCGAAACCGCCCAGGATCAGCATGCCGCCGAGATGGGCCATCAATAGATAGAGGAAGCCCGCCTTGCGATGGCCATCCTGTTCGTGTTCGAAGGTCACCAGGAAATAGGAGGCGACGCTCATCAGTTCCCAGAAGACCATGAAGGTATAGGCGTCATCGGCGAGCATCACTCCCTGCATGCCGATGACGAACAGCGGCAGGAATATGTAAAGCGGCGTCAGGTTGCGTTGACTTCCCAGTTGCCGCAGATAGCCGACGGAATACAGTGTCGTCGCGCCCAACAGCAAGCCGAGCACCAGCAGAAAAAAGCCGCCGAGAGCATCGAGACGAAAATGCATCGCCAGCCAGGGCAGGCCGATGGGCAGCCTCACCTCGCCGGGAGCAGAGAGCAGGCCTGCCAAGCCCGCGGCCAGCGCCGCCAGCGCGGACAGCAGCAGTAAAGCGCAGACGAGGCGGCGCTGATGCTTTGGGGTGGCGCTCAAGAGGATGCCGGCCAGGAAGGCCGTCAGCGCCGCCGACAATGCAGCCAAAGCCCAGGACATGCCGCTCATCGTTGCCGCACGATCAACAGTTCGCAAAGCTGTTTATGGGGATTGCGCCAGTTGTGCGAACGGCGGGGATCGTAGTAGACGGACTGGGTTTCGGCGACCTCGAAATTATCACCGTCGTAATGGAGTACGGCGCGCCCGCGCCTTACCCACACGAATTCCGATTCTATCCCCACCAGGAACGGTTGCTCCGCCAGCTGGCCGCCCGGACTGAGTCTGACCAGCAGCGGTTCGAAGCTGGATTCATGGCGCTGAGCCGCCAGGGGGATCAGCTCTGCGCCGTCGCTTAAGGAGAAGGTCGGACAGTCTTTCATATCGATAACTTCGATCTTGGTCCCTTCCTCGCCGTCGGCGAAAAACGCCGCCACCGGCACCCGTAACCCGTGGGCGAGCTTTTCCAGCGTTGCGACCGATGGCGAGGTCTGGCTGGCCTCGATCTGCGACAGGGTCGCGGGGCTTACCCCCGCCGCTTCGGCCAGGGCGCGGATGGAAAAGCCGCGTGATTCGCGCAGGGAACGTATTCGGGGGGCGACGGGCATTAAGGTATGTTACTAAATAAAGAACATAATGTATAAAAAAGTGAACACCCTGTCGAGTGCCTCAGGTTGCCAGTTTGGTGGTATTTACAGCAGCGTGATTTCATTTCCGCCATGAGCACCATCTGATGCAGTTGCCAGCAAGTTATCAGGCGGGCGTGAACCAAAATAGGGCCATGTAATCATTTATGCACCAAATAAGAGCGCGTTAGATGCTGGCCTCTGCCATATTTTCGCTGCATCTCATTGATTCCAATGAGCGCACTTTAATGGTGCGATTCTTGCTAAGTAATGCGCCAAATTCGCTCACAGGGGATGTTAGATGGAGACGTTGAAATCGGGCAGTGATGTCTTATTCGTGCTGATGGGGGCGGTGATGGTCCTGGCCATGCATGCCGGCTTCGCCTTCCTGGAGGTGGGTACGGTGCGTAAGAAGAATCAGGTTAATGCCCTGGTCAAGATCATTGTCGATTTTGCCGTGTCGACCTTGGCCTACTTCTTCATCGGTTACGGCGTGGCGTACGGAGCCTCGTTCTTCTCCAACGCCCATGCCCTGGTCGATAAGAACGGTTATGAACTGGTGAAGTTTTTCTTCCTGCTGACCTTTGCGGCGGCGATCCCCGCGATCATCTCCGGCGGCATAGCCGAACGGGCCAGATTCAATCCCCAGTTGGCGGCGACGGCTATCCTGGTCGGTTTCATCTATCCGTTTTTTGAAGGCATCAGCTGGCATGGTAATTTTGGTGTGCAGGCGTGGCTGGAAGCTCACTTCGGCGCGGCCTTCCATGACTTCGCTGGCTCGGTGGTCGTGCATGCCATGGGGGGCTGGCTGGGATTGATGGCGGTATTGATGCTGGGGCCGCGCCATGGTCGCTACGGGAAGGATGGCAGGATTACCGCCCATCCGCCGTCGAACATCCCTTTTCTCGCGCTGGGGGCGTGGATCCTCACGGTAGGGTGGTTTGGCTTCAATGTGATGTCGGCCCAGGCCATCGATGCGGTCAACGGTCTGGTGGCCATCAACTCTTTGATGGCGATGGCGGGCGGGGTGCTGGCGGCCTTGGTCGCAGGACGTTATGACCCCGGCTTTGTCCATAACGGTCCCCTGGCCGGTTTGGTGGCCGTCTGCGCCGGTTCCGATCTCATGCACCCGGTGGGGGCCTTGATAACGGGCATCGTGGCCGGCGCCTTGTTCGTGTGGACCTTCACCCTTACCCAGAACAAGTGGAAGATCGACGATGTGTTGGGCGTGTGGCCCTTGCACGGCTTGTGCGGTGTGTGGGGCGGCATCGCCGCGGGGATTTTCGGTAGCACGGCGCTGGGTGGCATGGGCGGGGTGAGTTTGATGTCGCAGCTCGTCGGCACCTTGCTGGGCGTCACGATTGCAGTTGTGGGCGGCTTGCTGGTGTATGGCGGATTAAAGGCAGCGGTCGGCCTGCGCCTCAGCCAGGAGGAAGAATATCAAGGCGCCGATTTGAGCATTCACAAGATCGGTGCGGAGCCGCCTTATAGAGAGTGACGGCGCGGCTGATCGCTTACTTCCGCTGCGAGTAAGCCCGGGACTTCCTCGGGTTTCAATGCCTGGCTGAAATAATAGCCCTGCATGGTCTGGCAGCCAAGGCGCTGCAGCAGATCCAGCTGCGTCTTGGTTTCCACGCCTTCGGCGACGATTTCCAATTGCAGCGTATTGGCCATGGCGATGATCGCGGCAATGGTGGTGGCATCATCGCCGTTGCTGCAAATATTGCCGGTGAAACTGCGGTCGATCTTGATGGTGCGGATCGGGGTATGATTCAACTTGCTCAATGAACTGTAGCCGGTTCCGAAGTCATCGAGGCATAAATGCACACCTAGATCCTTCAGTTTTTCGAGGGTCTGCAGCGTGCTCTTCACATCGCCGGCAAAAATTCGCTCCGTTAACTCCAATTCCAGGCTGGAGGGTTGCAGGCGGGTTTCGCTGAGGATGCTTTTTAGAGTGGACAACAGATCATGATTTCTAAATTCCTTGTCGGATAAGTTGACTGCAATGCGCGGCACCGTTAGGCCGGCCGTCACCCAGTCCTCGTAATCGCTACACGCCTTGTGCAGCATTTGTTTGCCTAGCGGTAAGATCAGGTTGGTTTCTTCCGCCACCGCCAGGAACTTCTCGGGCGGGATAACGCCCTTGGTGGGATGTTGCCAGCGCACCAATGCCTCCATGGCAACGATCGTTCCGCTGGGGACATGAAAGCGCGGCTGGTAATAGATGAGGAATTCGTCGTTGTCCAGGGCGCGATGCAGATCCTTTTCCAGAGACAGGCGTGTCTGGGCGCGTAGATTCATGTTTGGTGAATAGAGTTGGTAAGCATTTTTGCCCTGTTCCTTGACGCGATACATGGCGACATCGGCGTTTTTGAGGAGGGTTTCAGCGTCTTCGCCGTCATTGGGGGAGATGGCGATGCCGATGCTGACCCCGATAAAAAATTGATGGTTACGGATTTCAAACGGCTTGGAAAAGATGTTGATGATTTTTTGTGCAACTTGGCAGGCGTCGTGTTGACTGCTCAATTCATTAAGAATAACGACGAACTCGTCGCCGCCGTGACGGGCGACGGTGTCCTCGGCGCGAATGCAGGTGGTGAGACGCTGCGCGGCGATCTTCAACATGTGATCGCCCATGTTGTGTCCATAGGTGTCGTTGATCAGCTTGAAGCCGTCCAGATCGCAAAACAGGATGGCGACCAGCTGGTTGTGCCGTGGCACACGCGTCAAGGCACGATCGATTCTGTCCAACAACAGGCTGCGGTTGGGCAGATTGGTCAGCGCGTCATAGTTGGCAAGATAGAGCAGATGATCCTCGGTCTTTTTGCGTGCGGTGATGTCTTGTAAGACCAACACCAATCCGCCGCAATGCACATGGTCGGAGAATAATGATGATGAGATCGAGACCGGGATGAGATTGCCTTCTTTGTTGATGAAGGTCGTCTCCATTCCCTGGACATAGGAAGAGATGATCAGCGAGTCGAGCATGGATCTGACGAACATCGGATCGGCGATGAAATCGTCGATGCTGCGGCCCAGCAGTTCGTCTTCGTGATATCTGAATAAGGCGCTTGCCGCCGAATTTATCCACTCTATATGCCTGCAGGCGTTGATTACGATCAATGCATCCGGGACCGAGCGCAGAATATTATTCATCTGCTCTTTCGATACCGTAGTGGTGGCAAGATTGTTGGCCATTAAATTGAAGGCGCGCGCGAGCTGACCGATTTCGTCACGGCTCCATTCGGGGGCTCTGGCATCGAAATGGCCGCGTCCCAGTTCCGAGGCCGAGGTGACGAGCTGTTTGAGCGGAGATGCCAGTGAACGGGCGATGACCAGGCCGAGGGTGATGGCGAATAGAAAGGTCATGATCCCCGCGGCCAGTAGCATGTTTTCAGCATTGCCGATGGTTTGATTGACCTCCGTATCGTCCTTGGTGAGTTGCTGATTCGTATAGAACAACTGGGAATCCAGCGCCGACTCGAAGGCGTGCTCGCCGTTTTCAAGGGTGTTGAGCGCTTCGGTCAGATCAATGGCGGTGTCGTTATTTTTTAAGAGCGTGACGATATTGTCACTGCTGGTTTTGACGAATTGCGCCGCATCGCGGGTAGCCATCAGGTACAATTTGTCGTCCGCGGAAGTTTGATCGATTAAGGCCGAGTAGTCATTCAAGGCTTCATCCAGGGGTTGTATCGCGGAGTCCTGCAGTTCAAGAAGCTCGCTTTCCCAGTCCGCGCTGGTTTGCGCCTGATCGTGGGTGATGCCGTATTTGAGCAATGCCAGGCGCGAGGTGCTGTAAACGATCCGTGTCCCGTAATAGCGCAGATTTTCCAACCTCAGTAGTTGCGGCAGGGTGCGTTGCGATGCGTTGTAATAGGTGCTTTTTATGGTGATGATGTTTTGCAGGCCTACCAGCCCGACCACTACCACCGTGGCGGCGATGCATAAAAACGACAGCAGGAGCTTGTATTGGATTTTCATTATGGGCTAAATGCCTTATTGAGACACCGTCAATGCTGGGTGCTAACAAAACATCGGCCGATGGCGGCGGTAGTTTAGTTTTGCTAGGGGAATTATTGACTTGCTTAATATTGTGATAATGTCTCAAGTTTTCTTGTGGTTGGCAGCGTAGCAGGGACTTGGGGCGGTGGCGCCGATTTTAGATTGATATGCCAATCAGCATGATAGCTTGTGTCCGATGGGGTGGTGGCGCAGTTGCGAGTCTGGAAACGTCCGGGAAAAAGTAGTAGTTTATGGCCCGCTTGTTTTCTTGATGATAAGTTGATCATTAATGACCAAAAAATTGTATATCAAGACCTTTGGTTGCCAGATGAATGAGTACGATTCCGCCAAGATGGCGGATGTGCTGGCGGCATCCCATGGCCTGGACCTGGTTCAAACCCCGGAAGAGGGGGATGTGCTGCTGTTGAATACCTGCTCCATCCGGGAAAAGGCCGAGGAAAAGGTCTTTTCCATGCTGGGGATGTGGCGGGAGATCAAGGAGCGGCGTCCCGAGGTGGTCATCGGGGTGGGCGGTTGTGTCGCCAGCCAGGAGGGCGACAACATTCGTCGCCGTGCTCCCTACGTGGACATGGTCTTCGGTCCGCAGACCTTACATCGCTTGCCCAAGATGCTGGAACAGGTGCAACGCGAGCGTCGCCCGGCGGTGGACGTCAGCTTTCCCGAGATAGAAAAATTCGATCACCTGCCCGCCCCGCGGGCCGAGGGTCCGACGGCCTATGTCTCCGTCATGGAGGGGTGCAGCAAATATTGCACCTTTTGCGTGGTGCCTTACACCCGCGGCGAGGAGGTCAGTCGTCCCTTCGACGATGTGATCGCGGAAATCGCGACCCTGGCCCAACATGGTGTGCGGGAAGTTACCCTGCTGGGGCAAAACGTCAACGCCTATCGCGGCATGATGCATGATGGCGTAGAAGCGGACCTGGCTTTATTGATCAGCTATGTGGCCGAAATCGACGGCATAGAACGCATCCGTTTCACCACCTCCCATCCTCTGGAGTTTTCCGATAGTCTCATTCAAGCCTATGCCGACGTGCCCAAGCTGGTCAGTCACCTGCACCTGCCGGTGCAAAGCGGTTCCGATCGCATCCTGTCCCAGATGAAGCGCGGTCATACCGCCATGGAATATAAGTCCAAGATTCGGCGGCTGCGGGCGCTGCGCCCGGATCTCAGTCTTTCTTCGGATTTTATCATCGGTTTCCCCGGCGAAAGCGATGCGGATTTCCAGGCGACCATGGATTTGATCGAAGAGATCGGTTTCGATAATTCCTTCAGTTTCATCTACAGCCCCCGCCCCGGGACGCCCGCGGCAGGCTTCCCCGACGACGTGTCCCCGGAGATCAAAAAACACCGCCTGGCGATCCTGCAGCGGCGCATCCGCGAAATGACCGACGCGATCAGCCGGGCCATGGTGGGTACGCTGCAGCGGGTGTTGGTGGAAGGGCCTTCCCGTAAGGATCCCCGGGAGATGTGCGGGCGTACGGAGAATAATCGCGTAGTGAATTTTACGGGGGATGAGAGGCTGGTCGGGCAGCTGGTCGCGCTGCGTATCACCGAGGCCTTGCCCAATTCGCTGCGCGGGGTGCACGTACAAGATTTTGATTCTCCAGGATTTCAGAGCGCGGCGCTGGGGTTTTGACCGGCGTCTGGTCATTGCATGCGCCGGCATTTTCGACTATCTTACCGGTTGAATTCCCTGTTTAGCTTTTCATTTGAAAGTTCAGCCAGATTCTTTCGATTTCACCTTAGAACCCGCCGACAACGAGCGTCTCGCCAACTTGTGCGGGCAATTCGATGAGCACCTGCGCCAGGTGGAGGGTCGTTTAGGAGTGGAAGTGACCAATCGTGGAAATCACTTTCGCGTGATCGGTGACGCCGATCCGGTGCGGCTGGCGGGGAAGGTGCTGCAGAACCTCTATTCCAAAACCGCGAAAATAAACCTCACGCCTTCGCAGGTGCATTTGGTCTTGCAGCAAGCCGGGGCCGATGCCCTGGGCGGTGGGGAGGAGTCTGCCAATGAACCCTTGGCGATTCAAACCCGCCGGGGCTTGATCAGCGGGCGCGCCCTCAATCAGCAACGCTATCTGCAAAACATTCTCAACAACGACATCAATTTCGGCATCGGGCCGGCGGGGACCGGCAAGACCTATCTGGCCGTGGCCTGCGCCGTCCAGGCTCTGGAACAGGAGACGGTGGGTCGTCTGGTGCTGACGCGGCCGGCGGTGGAAGCGGGGGAGCGGCTGGGATTTCTGCCCGGCGACTTGGCGCAGAAGATCGACCCGTATCTGCGCCCGCTCTACGACGCCCTCTACGAGATGCTGGGTTTCGAGCGGGTGGCCAAACTGGTGGAACGCAACATCATCGAAATTGCGCCTTTGGCCTATATGCGCGGCCGGACGCTGAATGATGCCTTCATCATTCTCGACGAGGCGCAAAACACCACCGTCGAACAGATGAAAATGTTTTTGACCCGTATCGGTTTCGGCTCCAAGGCGGTAATTACCGGCGATGTCACTCAGGTGGATTTGCCGCGCGGCCGCCTGTCCGGCCTACGGCATGTGGTCGAGGTGCTCAAGGATGTGGACGGTATCAGCTTTACCTTTTTCAAGGCCGCGGACGTGGTGCGTCATCCCCTCGTGCAGAGTATCGTGACCGCCTACGAGAGCTTTGAAGAGAATAGCACGCCGCCCGCTGCGGAGCAGGGATCATGACCCTCGTCGTGGACGTGCAATATGCTCAGGAAGAGCTGCCGGACGCGGAGGTCGAAGTTCCCTCGCCGCAGGAGTTTGAGCGCTGGGTCGCCGCCGCCTTGGCGGAGCGTTGCGAGGCTGGGGAAGTGAGTATCCGCGTGGTGGGTGTGACGGAAGGCACCACCCTTAATGAAACCTATCGCCAGCGCTCCGGGCCGACCAATGTCTTGTCTTTTCCCGTCGACGATTCCCCGGAACTGGATCCGCCGCTATTGGGCGACCTGGTCATCTGCGCGCCGCTGGTGATGCGCGAGGCGCAGGAACAGCATAAGCCGGCTATCGCCCATTGGGCGCATTTGACGGTGCACGGTACCTTGCATCTCCTGGGCCACGACCATGAGGAGCCGCGCGAGGCGGAGATCATGGAGGGCTTGGAGGCCGAGATCCTCGCCGCATTGGGCTATGCGGATCCCTATGTTGGGGAAAAAGAAGTCCGGACGGCCTCTTGAAGCGCTGAGACTTGATTCCCATTTGACGGTTTTAACAGCAAAGGTGTTAATTTAGATAATCATGGCAGTCGAGCGAACAAATAACGGTACGTCGTCGCGTTCCTGGCTGGAGCGTTTAAGTTTTGCATTATTGGGCGAGCCCAAGGATAGGGAACAATTAGTGGAATTGCTGCGCGATGCCCAGCAACGCGAATTGCTGGATCCCGAAGCCCTGACCATGATCGAGGGGGTATTGCAGGTTGCGGAGATGCAGGTACGCGATATCATGGTGCCGCGCGCGCAGATGGCGATAGTGGAACGTGATGCCGCGCTGGACAAGATTTTACCGGTGGTGATCGAATCGGCGCACTCGCGCTTTCCGGTGATCGGCGATAATCGCGATGAAGTGGTGGGTATCCTGCTGGCCAAGGATCTGCTGGCCTATTACGGCCAGGACAATGCCAAGAGTTTTAATGTGCGCGATATCCTGCGCCCGGCGGTGTTCATCCCGGAGAGCAAGCGCCTCAATGTGTTGCTGAAGGAATTCCGCGCCAGTCGCAATCACATGGCCATCGTCGTCGACGAATACGGCGGCGTGGCGGGACTGGTTACCATCGAGGACGTACTGGAACAGATCGTGGGTGAAATCGTCGACGAGCATGATATCGAGGAAGATGCCTATATCAAGAAGCACAACGATAACGTCTTCGCGGTCAAGGCGCTGACACCCATAGAAGAGTTCAATCATTATTTCTTCGCCGAATTCAGCGACGATGAATTCGATACCATCGGCGGTCTGGTGATGAACCGCTTCGGCCGGCTGCCGCGCCGCGGCGAAGTGATCAGTATCGATCGCTTCCGCTTCAAGGTGTTGAGCGCCGACAGTCGCCGCATCCATCTGTTGCAGGTAACGGAGCGTCGCAGTGTGGGCGTTGCGGATAAGGCCGCCGCAGGCGGAGAGCAGTAGCGCGTCCCGGTTTTCTTCACCGCCGCACGGACCCTATGGCCAGTTCCACTATCGCTGTTGACACACAACGCCCGCTTTCCCACCGCTATCATCGCCTCGCCGAGCTGCTCATGGGGAAATGGGGTGATTGGCTGAGCCTCACCGCCGGGGGCTGTCTGCCCTTGGCCTTCGCACCCTTCGATTTTTTCCCCGCGGCGGTACTCACCCCCGCCCTGCTGTTTCTGCTGTGGCTGGATATTCCGCGGCGGCGGGCCCTGCGACGCGGCTATCTGTTCGGCCTGGGGATGTTCGGCGTCGGCGTCAATTGGGTATTCGTCAGTATGTACGAGTACGGCGGCGTGAGCCTGGCGCTGTCCCTGTTTCTCACCGCCCTGCTGGTCGCGTTCCTGGCCCTGTTCCCCGCCGTGCTGGCTTACTTGCTGGCGCGCTTTTTTTATTACGTCGGACCCGCGGCGACGGCATGGCGCTTGGCGGTGGTGTTCCCCGCCGGCTGGGTGATGTTCGAGTGGATACGCGGCTGGTTTCTGACCGGCTTCCCCTGGTTGAATCTCGGCTACAGTCAATTGGCCTCGCCCCTTGTCGGTGTGGCGCCGCTGGCGGGTGTCTATGGCGTCTCGCTGGTGGTGGCGCTGTCGGCGGGGTGGCTGGTATTGCTGATCATCGCCGGGAATTTCAGACAACGCATGGTGTGGGGTACGGCGCTGCTCGGGTTGTGGCTGGGCGCCGGTGTGTTGCATGCCGTGTCCTGGACGCAGCCGGCGGGAACGCCGTTGCGCGTGACCTTGCTGCAGGGCGATATCCCCCAGGACATCAAATGGCAGTGGGACGTACGCGAGCCCAGCATAGAACTCTATACCAAACTGACCCGTGAGCACTGGGACAGCCAGCTGATCATCTGGCCGGAAAGCGCCCTGCCCGAGCTTTATGACGAGGCCAAGGACTTTCTCGACGGCCTGGGAAAGGAGGCCAGAGCGCATCACAGCGATTTGTTGATAGGCGTGTTGTATGAGGATGCCGCGACCGGGCGCTATTACAACAGCATGGTGAGCGTGGGCAGCGCGCGCAAGTTTTATCACAAACATCATCTGGTGCCGTTTACCGAATATTTGCCGATGCAAAGCCTGTTGGGCGGGATCGTGGACTTCATGCAAGTGCCCATGTCCGACTTCAGCGCCGGTCCAGCGGTACAGCCGCCCCTGGCGGTGGCGGGACAGCAGGCGGGCATCTCCATTTGCTATGAAGACGCCTTCGGCGAGGAGGTCATCCGGGAATTGCCCCGGGCGACGCTGCTGGTCAATGTCAGCAACGATGCCTGGTTCGGTCATTCCATTGCGCCGCAACAGCATCTGGAAATCGCGCGGATGCGTGCCGCGGAGACCGGGCGGCCGCTATTGCGCGCCACCAACACCGGTGTGACGGCCATCGTCGATGCCAAGGGCCGCTTGCAGAAGACAGCGCCGCAATTCGAGGTGGCGGCCTTGTCGGGAGAGGTGCAGCCGATGCAGGGCGCGACGCCTTATGTCCGCGTGGGTAATGCCCTGGTGGTGATATTGATGGCGGGGATGCTGGTGATCCCTTGGCTGCTGTTACGTCGCCGCGGTGTGGATCGCGTTAAAAAGCCCTAATATACGGGGCTCGCTGCCGGGGAGACTACGGCCAGGGAAAAGGTAAAGGCAGCGCCCTTGCCGGGCGTGCTGCGCACTTCGATGGTCTGGTGGTGGAGGTCGAGGATCTGTTTGGCGATAGCCAGGCCGAGCCCGGCGTGGCCCTTGCCGCGGTGGTCGTTTCCCGCCTGGTAGAAGCGATCGAAGACCCGCGGCAGATCGGCCGTCGCTATGCCGCGGCCGCTGTCGCTGACCGTGATGAGCACGCGCCCGGCATCCTGGCGCAGGCTCACCACCACCTGTCCGCTGCCGGGAGTGTGTTCCAAGGCGTTTTCAATCAGGTTTTCCACCACCCGTTCGATGAGTCCGATCTCCGCGCTCACCAGCGGCAGGTCGCCGCTGCTTGCCATGTTGAGCGCGATGCCGCGTTGTTGCGCCCGCAGTTGGAATTTTTGCACCACGTCCTGGACCAGTTCCGCGGGGCCGAAGGGTTCACAGCGCGGCGGGGTGCGGGTCGCATCGAGCTTGGCCAGCTCGAACAGATCCATCACCAGGCGGGTGAGGCGCTCGCTATGACGCAGGGCGATGTCGAGATATTCGCGGCGTTCCTCCGCGCTGAGGGTGGCGGCCTTGAGCTGCAGGGTTTCGAGATAACCGTGCAGGGAGGCCAGCGGCGTGCGCAGGTCATGAGAGACCTGGGCCACCAGTTCACGGCGCAGGGTATCCTGGGCCTTGAGTTCGTCGAGTTGATTGATGATACGTTCGGCCATCTGATCGAAGGTCGTCCCCAGGCGATCGATCTCGTCGGGGCTGCGCTGCGCGGCCTTGCCGTAGGGCATATAAGCGCTGAGATTGCTGAGGCGGAAATTATCCATCAGCCAGGCCAGGCGGTGCAGGCGGCGGGTGAGGAGGTGAAAGATCAGCAGGCCGGCGAGCAGGCCGAAGATCAGGCTGCCCGCCACCGCCCAGCCGCTCAGGCGCAGGAAATAACTCTCGCGGATGGCGTTGTTGACCGCGTCGAATTCCTCGCCCTGCAGCACCACATACAAATATCCTTCCGGATTGGCGGCGGAGGGGATGGGTGTGACCGAAAAGGCCTTGCGCCGGTCATAGCTGCGCGGATCGTCGCCCAGCACCGGGTAGGCGTCGTTGCGCAGAAAGGCGTGTATGGGTACCAACGACACATGCTTGCGCTTGACCTTGCCCGGATCGGCGGAATAGGACAGGATCTTGCCGTTGCGGTCGAGCAGATAGATCTCGATACTGGGATTGATGACCATGTAGTCGTGGAAGGTCTCCTTGAGCTTGGCCTCGTTGAGTCGACCCTCCGCCACCAGATTGCGGTCGGCCACCAGATTGCGGGCGAGATCGCGGTTGAGCTGTTGATTGACCTCGCGCAGATAATGATGGGTCGCCGATACGGTGAGCAGCGAGTAGATCATGCCCATGGAGACCAGTAGCAGCACCAGTACCAAGGCGAGGCGGGCGTAGAGGGTGCGCAACATCTCAGGCGGCGTGCTCGGCGAATTTGTAGCCCACGCCCCACACCGTCAGTACATAGCATGGTTTGGCGGGATCTTTTTCGATCTTGGCGCGCAGGCGGTTGATGTGGGAGTTGACGGTGTGTTCATAACCGTCGTGGCCATAACCCCAGACTTTATCCAGCAGCTCGGTGCGGTTGTAGACCCGCCCCGGGTGTCGGGCGAAGAACAGCAGCAGGTCGAACTCCTTGGCGGTGAGATTGATGTCGCGTCCGTCGACTCTGACCTGACGTTTGCCGGTGTCTATGGACAGCCCACCGAAGCTCAGGGTTTCCGCCGACTGCGGGTCTTGCTTACTGCTCAAGGCCGCGACACGGCGGAACAATGCCTTGATGCGGGCCTGGAGTTCGGGAATGCTAAACGGTTTGGTCAAATAGTCGTCGGCACCCACTTCCAGGCCCAGCACCCGGTCGAGCTCCGTCGATTTGGCGGTGAGCATTAGAATCGGCACATAGCCCGGCTGGGCGCGCAATTTCTGGCAGACGCTCAACCCGTCCATGCCCGGCAGCATCAGGTCCAGCACCACCAAATCGAAGTCCCCGCGCTGGAAAACCCGCAGACCTTCCGCACCGTCGGCGGCGATTGCCGTCGTGCACTCGATGTCCTTGAGGTGCATGGCCACCAGACGCGCGATATCGGGATTGTCTTCGATGATAAGGATCTTGTGCATCATGAATGGTAAAAATTCCGCTTGGACCATGGTCTCGATTGTATGGGACTAGTGTAGCCTGCCCGCCTGTCACCATCGTCATTGCCGAGCGTCCTGGGCGCTGTCCGGGTGCTACCCGTAGGGATCAGGTGAGTACCCTGCATTCCCTGCCGCATGCCGACACCGACCATAGTCTCAATATGGGTATTGCAGCCCGAAGAGATCGCATACCTATCACGCAATGATCACAATTTCATCACGTGCAGCAGCAGCGGGGTGGCGGGCGCCGCCGCTGGCCCCCGTTTCCAGGCTTAAGAGCCGGAGCCCTTGCGTTTGCGGGTGAAACGGGTGGCGTGGCACTTGGGGCAGGGCGGGATGTGGCTGGTGCCGTGGAAATGCAGGAGTTCCCCGCAGGCGCTGCAGCGCAGGGTGCCCACGGTGGTGAGTTCCCCGGTGTGGTATTCCGAGGCCCGCTGTGCCCGTTGCGCCAGATCCAGGTAGGCCAGCTTGGTTTGATCCGCAGCGGCGGTGAACACCTCCCACAGGCGGTCTTCCACCAGTTCCACGTCGAAGTGCAGCCAGGAACCGAGTTCGGCGCCGCTGTCCGCCAGGTATTCACCGGCGTCTTCCAGGTCGCGGCGCAGGTAGTCGCCGATGCGCACCGCCTCTTCGCGGCTGAGCTCGCCCAATTCCACCGCCTTCTCTTTGGCCAGATCGATATTGTAGCGCAGGGCCTCCATGGTATTCTTTTCGGTTTGCTTCAGGGCGTCTTTTACCCGTTCCATCATCCGGTTATAGGCATGTACCAATTTCTCGCCGTTGGAGGGGGGAATGGAAGCCATGGTCTGTACTCCTGATCGATCGAATAGACATAAGTTTGACCGACTCGCCCCACAATGGAAAGGGCAAGTGCACTGTTATGTTGTTCGGGTTGTCTAGGCTACGGTATCCTTGCGCCTTTATGTAAGCGCAGAGATCGGGAATACAAGATGGACGAGCATTACGAGCCGCAGCGGGTGGAGGAAGCCGCCCGGCGCTATTGGGAGGAAAACCGCAGTTTCGAGGTCAGTGAAGATCCGGCGCGGGAAAAATTCTACTGTCTGTCCATGTTCCCCTATCCCAGCGGCCGCCTGCACATGGGGCATGTGCGCAATTACACCATCGGCGACGTGATCAGCCGCTATCAGCGCATGTGCGGCAAAAACGTCCTGCAGCCCATGGGCTGGGACGCCTTCGGTCTGCCCGCCGAGAACGCCGCCATGCAAAACGGCGTGCCGCCCGCCCAGTGGACTTACGATAACATCGATTACATGCGCGGCCAGCTCCAGTCCCTGGGCTTTGCCATCGACTGGCGCCGCGAACTGGCCACCTGCACGCCCCAGTATTACCGCTGGAATCAATGGCTGTTCCTGCGCATGCTGGAGAAGGGCATCGTCTACCGCAAGACCGGCACAGTCAATTGGGACCCGGTGGATCAGACCGTGCTTGCCAACGAACAGGTCATAGACGGCCGCGGCTGGCGCACCGGCGCCGTGGTGGAGAAGCGCGAGATCCCCATGTATTACATGGCGATCACTCGTTACGCCGAAGAATTACTGGAGGATCTGGACCTGCTCGGCGACTGGCCGGAGCAGGTGCGGGCCATGCAGAAGAACTGGATCGGCAAGAGCCACGGGGTGCGGGTAGGTTTTCCCCACGACATCGAGGATGGTGGCGTGCTGTGGGTGTTCACTACCCGCGCCGACACCTTGCTGGGCGCCAGCTATGTGGCGGTTGCTGCCGAACACCCCTTGGCCATGCACGCCGCCCGAGGCAATCCCCAACTCGCCGCCTTCATCGAAGAGTGCAAACATGGCGGCGCCACCGAGGCGGAAATCGCCACCCAGGAAAAGAAGGGTATGGCGACCGGTTTGTTCGTCACCCATCCGCTGAAAGGTGAAAAACTGCCGCTGTGGGTGGCCAACTACGTATTGATGAGTTACGGCGAAGGCGCGGTGATGGCGGTGCCGGCCCATGATGAGCGCGACTTCGAATTTGCAAGCAAGTACGGACTGCCGATCAAGGCAGTGATCCGCACCAGCGCAGGTGAGGCCACGCCGGCGCCGTGGCAGGCGGCCTATGCCGAACACGGCGTGTGTATCAATTCCGGTAAGTACGACGGTCTGGATTTCGATCAGGCGGTGGACGCCATCGCCGCCGATCTCACCGCTAAAAATTTAGGTGAGAAGAAGATCACCTGGCGCTTGCGCGACTGGGGTATCTCGCGCCAGCGTTATTGGGGTACGCCGATCCCCATGATCAAGTGCCCGCAGTGCGGCGATGTGCCGGTACCCGACGAGCAGCTGCCCGTGGTGCTGCCCGAGGACCTGGTGCCGGACGGCTCCGGCAATCCGCTGCACAAGTCGGCGGCGTTTCTCGATTGTGAATGTCCCAAGTGCGGCGGCGCGGCGCAGCGCGAGACCGATACCATGGACACCTTCGTCGATTCGTCCTGGTATTTCTTTCGTTACGCGAGCTATGATGGCAACACCATGGTGGACCCGCGCGCCGATTACTGGATGCCGGTCGATCAATACATCGGCGGTATCGAGCATGCCATTCTGCACTTGCTCTATTCGCGCTTCTGGACCAAGGTGATGTGCGACCTGGGCTTGACCCAGGTGCGCGAACCCTTCGCCAAACTGCTGACCCAGGGCATGGTGCTCAACCACATATTTTCACGCAAGGGTGCCTCCTCCGGTATCAGCTACTATTCGCCCGACGACGTGGAAGTGGAGCGCGATGCCCACGGCAAGATCGTCGCTGCCAAGGCCAAGGACGACGGCCAGGTCGTGGAATACGGCGGCATCGGCACCATGTCCAAGTCCAAGAAAAACGGCGTCGATCCGCAGGACCTGGTGCGCCGCTACGGCGCCGATACCGTGCGTTTGTTCATGATGTTCGCCGCGCCGCCGGAGATGACCCTGGAGTGGAACGATGCCGGTGTCGACGGCGCGCAGCGCTTTTTAAAGCGCCTGTGGAAATTGGCGACGGGTCACGTCAAGCGCGGCAAGGCGCCGCTTCTCGATGCCGAGCAACTCAACGATGCGCAACGCGCCGTGCGCAATCAGCTGCATCAGACCGTCGTCAAAGTCAGCGACGACGTGGGACGGCGTTATACTTTCAATACCGCCATCGCCGCCAATATGGAACTCATCAATGCCTTGTATAAATTCGAGGACGACACACCGCAAGGCCACGCCGTGATGCAGGAGGCCTTGGAGGCGGTGACGCTGATGTTGGCGCCCATCGTGCCGCATATCGCCCATGCTATGTGGCAGGCGCTTGGTCATCGCGACGCCGTGATCGATCAGCCGTGGCCGGTGGCCGACGAATCCGCACTGGTGCGCGATGTGGTGGAACTGGTGGTACAGGTCAACGGCAAGCTGCGCGGCCGCATTCGGGTGGCGGCGAGCGCAGCCAAAGAAGAGATCGAACAACTCGCCCTCACGGAAGAAAACGTGCGACGCTTCGTGGCGGACAAGGCGGTAAAAAAGATCGTGGTGGTGCCGGGTCGCCTGGTGAATATAGTGGTAGCGGGGTAGCGGACAGCTCGTGTCAAGCAAACGCGCAAGCCGGGCAGTGAGTGGATGGCGAGT
>Ga0210074_1000306_pt1 | contig 18414 bp, 18 predicted proteins | sample China_Galinas_Co_FD_184860 | JGI IMG/M metagenome (GOLD analysis project Ga0210074, IMG submission 184860) | Wetland microbial communities from San Francisco Bay, California, USA, that impact long-term carbon sequestration -... | ecosystem: Environmental > Aquatic > Marine > Wetlands ... | reverse complement strand
GACGAACAGTGCGGTAGAACGGACATCCTGGTCCTGCTCGGTGACATCTTCGAGTTCTGGATCGGCAAGAACATCGTGCTCGCCGATTACGTCCCGTTAGTCGATGCCCTGGAGCGGTTGCATCAGCAGGGCACGAAGCTGGTGTACGTTGAAGGCAATCATGACTTCCACCTCGGTCCTGTCTTCACCAGGCGGCTTGACTGCCTGGTACTTCCTGACGGTGGCAGCATTGAACTTGACGGTAAAAAAGTCTTTCTCACCCATGGCGACCTGGCCAACCCCGCCGATGTTGGCTATCGGCGGCTCCGCAAGTTTTTCCGAAGTGGCCTGGTCCGCGTCCTGATCCGGACCCTGCCAAACTACCTGTTGCTGAAGATCGGAGCCCGGGCCGGCTACGAAAGCAAAAAGAATTACGGAGGGGAGCGCAGCAGATGGCCAGCCAGGAAACTCCTGATATCTTATGCCGAAGCGATTCTAGCAACCGGTCAGCAGGTGGTTGTCTGCGGACACTTCCATCAACCTTTTTGCGAAAAACTGGGCGATGGAGAACTCATCGCCCTGGGTGACTGGATTACTCAGTTCTCCTACGCCGTTTACGAGGATCAGGCCTTTACCCTGACCAGCTATCAGGCTACGCCGGCCGAGGTCGGCTCGACAGCCTGATCCTCGACCCGAACATCGGCCACTTCAACCTGCAGGACCAGATCACGCAGCGTCATGCCCTCCAGCGCCTTCTTTTCCGCGTCGTGCAATACCTCTGCAACTTCGGCGACTGCAACACGCTCCGGGGTATTGCGCAGGTGACTGTAGTCAGCACCATCAGCCGCCAGGCTCCTGATCACATCATGCAGCCTGATCTTCTCCAGGGCACGGGCCGGTTGATATCCGGTCCCTTCAAAATCCTGGACAGTCTCGGCAATAAATCCCAACCGGACCAGTTCATCCAGAATCTTGCGCAGCAGGCGTGACGGGACATCCAGCTGCTCCATAAGATCGTCTTTGTCCATGGCTGTCTGTCCATGGTAGAAACGACGACCAACACAGAGCAGCACCATAAGGGCAATAAATTCCAGGCTGGCAAAGTTGACCTGCGCACCGCGGATATCCCGCCGGATGCTGCGCAGGTTCTGGGTGGCATAGGTCATTTCCAGGCCAAGCAGGACGATCATCCAGGAGAAGTAAATCCAGACCATCAGCACCGGCAGGGCGGCCAGGGTTCCGTAAATAGCGTTGTAGCGCGCCACACCGACCTGGAAGTTCAGGTAACCCCACTGGCTGATCTGCCAGAGCGTACCGCCGAACACACCACCGATCAGTGCTGCGCGGGGGCTCACCTTGACGTTCGGCATAAAGAGATAGAGGCCGGCAAAAACCAGCCACATGACCATGAACGGCAGAACCTTGAAGAGGGCAAGCAATGCCTCACCGATATACTGATGCTCAATCATTGTCTGGACCAGTTGCTGGCTCTTTACCGTGCTGGTCATGGAGATGGCTGCAACGACGAAGATCGGGCCAATCGTCACCACCGAAAAGTAATCAGTGAAGCGCCGCAGTAAAGGACGAGTCTCCCTGACTCCCCAGACCCGGTTGAAGGTCTTTTCGATGTTGGACAGCAGGGTCAGCACGGCGATCATCAGGAAGACCAGGCCGAAGGTGCCGAGCCTTGCGACGTTGGTGTTGTTGATGTACTCGACGATTTTGCTAACGACGGTGCCGCCTCCGACGGCAAGTTGATTGAGCAGCAGAGGTTCGAGTTCGTTCTGGACACCGAAGCCCTTGAGCACCGCAAACATCAGGGCAAGCAACGGCACCAGCGAGAGCAGGGTCGTGAAAGTCAGGGCGGAAGCGCGCAACATGCAGCCGTCGGCAAAGAAGCCCCGTATAACCAGGGTCAAAATCTGCCCCTGATTGAGCAGAAATCTCCGCCACCAGCCTCGATCGGCAGCACTCATTTCCCAGAGGTCATGTTCAAAGAAATTGCGACTGCGATCTATGAATGCTTGCAATGAACTCACAATCACCTCACGATCTCAGGATTTTCATCCAGATCGACATCTATCACCGGCAGGCCGATCTGCTCCAGTTCTGCCCTGAATTCCTCTGGGTCGCCGACCAGGATAATCTGTTGACTGGACAGGTCGACAAATTCCCTGGCAACCCGCTGCACATCAGCGGCAGTAACCGCAGCGATGCGATCACGGTAGCTGGCCAGGTAGTCTTCCGGATAGCCGAAGAACGTCAGGGTCATCTGCCGGTTGACAACCGAATGGGTGTTTTCAAAACCGAAGATAAAAGAGTTGATCTGGCTCTCCTTGGCCAACTGCAACTCGTCTTTACTGACCGGGTTGTCCCTTAAATCGGACATGATTGAACGCGTCAGGACAATCGCCGGCACGACTGTAGCGTTCTTGGTTTCCGTACCGGCGACGAACGGCCCGGGCAAACGCCGACCAACCTGGAAGTAGGAATATGCCGAATACGCCAGGCCGCGGTTCGAGCGGATCTCCCGCATCATGCGGGAGTTAAAGCCACCGCCGCCAAGTATGTAATTAAAGACCCGCACGGCATATTGATCCGGATCGTCCTTGGTCAGGCCGAGGTCACCGATCACCACCGTGGTTTGCGGCAGTTCCTTGGTGACGATCTGAATCAACCCGGACTTCGGTCGGGCAACGGTCGGCATGATCTGTTCAGGAACCTCCCGCTGCTTCCAATCACCGAAATTCTGCTGCAACAGTTGCATCAACTTGTCGCGATCGAAGTCGCCGGAGACTGCAATCCAGAGTTTATTCGGTGCAAAATACGTCTGCTGGAAATCGATCAGATCCTGTCTTGTAATATTCGCCAGGGTATCATGGGTTGGCGTATAGCCAAGAGAGCAGTCCGGATACAGGGCGGCCAACAACAAGCGTCTGGAGATCGCTCCCGGGCTGTCATTCTGTCGTCGTACCTGCTCCTGAGCTTGCAGACGTTCCAGTTCCAGTCGCTCGGAAGCGAATTTGGGCCGACGCAGCATATCAGCCAGGACCGCAAGGCCTTGTTCCAGATCCTGTGAGCGTAACGACAGGTCCAGCTGCGATGTGTAGGGCCCCATACTGGCACCCAGGTTGGCCGCGAGATGATCCAGGAATTCGTCCAACTCCTCCGGGGACCGCTCCCCTGCTCCCCCGGTACGCCAGGTACTGCCGAAAAGGTCAGCGAAGCCGGTTTTGTCCTTTGGTGTCGTAATATCCCCGGCGCCAACCAGTGTCGTGATTTGTACCAGGGGTAACTCCCTGTCTTCCTTAAGATAGAGGTGAATGCCGTTGTCCAGGACCAGGGTTTCCACCTCGGGAAGCTGAAATTCCAAGGCCGGATATTGCAGTTGATCGGGTTGATTCGGCAGAGGGGGGACACAGCCCGCCAACAAAACCAGTACGGCAACACAAACCGTGAGAACGCCGAACGGCCGGTAGTCTCTCATAGAGTCTCATCCTCTCTTTGCAACACCACAACCGTACGGTTGGATTTTGTAAAGTACCGGTTGGCAACCTGTTGCAGATCTTCTGCTGACAACTTGTCGATCTCTGCCGAATAACTCACCAGGTAACGCCAGTCGCCGGCCAGGGACTGATAGCTGGTCAGCAGCCTCGCCAGCCCGGAGTTGCTCCTCAGCTGCCGAAGCTGGTCAGTCAACAGACGGTTCCGGACCTTGGTCAGTTCCTCCTCACCAACCAGTTCATTCTTGAGCTTGTCGAGCTCGACATAAATCGCGGATTCCAGTTCCTCGACCGTGTGCGGATAGCGCGGAATCGCCTCTATGACGAAAAGGTTGGGATAACGGGAACCCGGTGCACCGTAAACAGAGACCGAGGTCGCCAGCTTCTGCTCCTCGACCAGGGCGCGGTAGAGCCTTGAAGTCCGACCGCTGCCGAGAATCTGGTCGATCAGGTCGAAAGCGTAATCGTCCTTGTCAGGCATGGTTGGCTTGTGCCAGGCAATTGCCAGCCTGGGCTCGGCATCAAACACCTCATAAATTCTCTTTTCCCCGTTCTGGTCGGGCTCTACAGCAGCCACTCTAGGAGCGGCAGTACCGGGGTCGATATCTCCGAAATAGCGGCCGACCAGGGCAACGGCATCGGCAGCCTTGACATCACCGACCAGCGCGATGACGGTGTTGACCGGAGCATAATATTTCTCCAGGAACCCGCGGGTTTTTTGCGGGCTGAGGTTGGCGATGTCGGAATGCCAGCCAATTATCGGGTTGCGGTAGGGGTGCACCTTGAAGGCGTTGGTCACAAGGCTCTCATAATGCTTGCGTGCCGGGTTGGTATCGTAGGACCGCCGCCGCTCCTCCCGGATAACATCCCGTTCGGTATAGAACTCACGCAGGACCGGGTTTTTCATCCGGTCCGATTCGATCAGAGCCCAGAGTTCCAGCTTGTTGGACGGCAGGGAGATCAGGTATGTGGTCAAATCCTTGCTGGTAAAGGCATTGTAGCCGACACCGCCATTTTCCGAGTAGAGGTTGGAAAAAACGTCCTTGACCACGTACTGCTTGTGTTCTGCCTGCAGATCGGTCAGTTGTTTTTCCAGTGCGGCAACCTTGGCCGGGTCGGCACCTTTTTGCAGCCGCAGGGCATCGAGCTGGCTGCCGACCCGTTCAATCTCTTCGAGCAAGGGTTTCTCTTTGGCGTAGTCCGTGGTCCCGAGAGTCCTGGTCCCTTTGAACAGCATATGTTCGAGCAGGTGGGCTACCCCGCGGGTCTCGCTGGTCTCGTGCACCGAGCCGACCCCGATGGTAATGTAGGCCGAAACGACCGGCGTGTCGTGCCGCTCAACCACGAGTAATTTGAGGCCGTTGTCAAACTGGTGTTCAAACACCTTATCTTCAAGTGCGGTGCTGCCAAGGGCCACGCCCTGAAAGCAAAGAAGAAGCATGGTGCATATCAGCGCAATGGATCTATTCATCTGTTTCCTATCCTTTATCTTAGGCAATTGTTAATTTATCTTGTTCACCATTATAACCATGTCGCAGCATTCGGTCGAGACAGACATCTAATTTTTTAGATGTATTATAATTCTTCAAAAAAATTAATAAAATACCCTAGGAAGCGGCAACCACAGCCTGTCCCAGGGCCAGGCCACCATCATTGGGCGGGACCAGGGAGTGGGTAAGAACTGTCAGACCTGCTTTCTCCAGTCGACGCACCACCATCTCCGTCAACAGGCAGTTCTGGAAGACCCCGCCCGACAGGACAACCTGTTTCAGGCCGGTCTGCCGTTGCAATTCGACACAGACCTCTTCAATCATCGTAGCCAGGGAAAGGTGGAAAGACCCGGCAATCCGGTCTGCGCCGACACCTGAGAGGTGATCTTTGATGATCGCTTCAATCATTTGCGCAGGGTCACAGATAATCAGATCGTCCTGATGTGACAACCGCCAGGGATAGGCTTTTGATTGGTCCGGATCGGCGAGCATTTCCAGTTCCATAGCAGCCTGTCCTTCAAAGGTAATCACCTGGCGCAGGCCGATTAACGCCGCAACCGCGTCAAACAGGCGACCACAGCTCGAAGTAAGGGGCGTGTTGATTCTTCTTTCCATCGCCTTGGAGACCAGACGCAACTCGTTTTTGGCGATACCGGAAAAACATTTCAGCTCACTGGGGACTTCGCCAATCGCCGATTGCAAATAACTCAGCGCCATACGCCAGGGCTCTCTGGCAGCCAGGTCACCACCGGGCATCGGCTGGTAACGCAGATGGCCAACACGCCGATACTCCTTCAGGTCACCGACCAGGAATTCACCGCCCCAGATATGGCCGTCAGCCCCGTAACCGATCCCGTCAAAAACAACCCCGATGGCCGGTTCAGAAATGCCGTGCTCAGCCAGGCAGCTGGCCAGGTGCGCGTGATGATGCTGGACAGCGACTGCGGGCAGCCCGCTGTCTTCCAGGGCATAACGCGTCGAATAGTAGTCGGGATGCAGGTCATGGGCGACCCGCTGCGGCTCGACTTCGAGAAGTCTGCGCATGTGACTGATCGTGTTCCGGAAAGACTCGTAGACCTCGAGGTTTTTCAGATCTCCGATATGCTGGCTTAAAAAGGCTCGGTCGCCGCGGGTCAGGCAGATGGTATTCTTCAATTCCGCACCAACAGCCAACACGGAACCATTTTCACCGGGCAATGCCACGCCCCGCGGGACGAATCCACGCGAACGGCGCAACAGCAACGGCCGGCCGGCGATAACCCGGGCAATCGAGTCGTCTGTACGTGTATGAATCCGCCGGTTGTGGCTCAGAAAAGCATCGGCAATCGCCGCCAGACGCTGCCGGGCGTCATCATCCTCAAAGGCAATCGGCTCGTCGGAGAGATTGGCGCTGGTCATCACCAGGGCTTTGAAATCCTGCAACAGCAAGTGGTGCAACGGTGTGTACGGCAGCATCACACCGAAACAACGGTTGCCGGGCGCGATATTATCGGCAAGTCCGTGTCCTGATCGCTTCCCCAGTAACACGATCGGTCGTTCTGTACCCTGCAGCAGGCGTGCTTCATCAGACCCGACGACCGCCAGCTCCGTAGATGCCTCAAGATTCTTCGCCATCAGGGCGAAAGGCTTCTCGTCACGCTGTTTGCGACGGCGCAGCTCGGTAACTGCATCCCGGCTGGCAGCATCCACGGCAAGATGGTAGCCTCCCAGCCCCTTGATTGCGACAATTTGCCCGGCTCTTAAACGACGAATCGTTTCTGCCACGGGGTCGCCGCAATCGAGAGCCGATCCGTCGGGGGCGATCAGCTGTAGCTGCGGGCCGCATGCGGAGCAAGCATTCGGCTGAGCGTGGAAGCGACGAGACGCCGGATTGTCATACTCTGCCTGGCATTCGATACACAGCGGGAAATCAGCCATGGTGGTCAGCGGCCGGTCATAGGGGATGCCGGTGACGATCGTATATCGCGGTCCGCAATTGGTGCAGTTGACAAAAGGGTAACGGTACCGGCGGTCAGTCGGGTCAAAAAGCTCAGCGAGGCAGTCGTCGCAGACAAAAGTGTCGGGGGCGACCTGTGCCCGACGGGTCACATCGACGGCGCTATGCAGAATTGTGAATTCGTCGCAGCCCCGAACAGGGATCGTCTCTATATCGATTGACTGGATTACGGCCAGGGGAGGCTTCCGGTCACTGATGGCCGCGACAAATTCTTGCAGAGGCTCCGCTGGCCCCTCCACTTCAATGGTCACACCGCGGGTGTCGTTGCAAACCGAACCGGACAGGCCGAAATGTTCTGCCAACTGGTATATGAAGGGCCGGAAACCGACCCCCTGCACGATCCCCTCAATGACGATTTTATAGCGCAAATAATCCACAATGTGAGGATATAGGAAATGCGGGGGAAATGCAGTTCGAAAATCATCTGTTTTAGACCCGCCCGGGTAAGGCTCCAGGGCAACGAGGGCATTATTTATGGCGTAACATCCAACGAGTCCACCGCTTGATTAAGAGAAGTCCGCCAGTTATTTAAAAAGGGTATTTGGAATCTACTGTTGAAACATCTCGCAGATTTGGTTTGCAAGAGTTTTTCAAAATCGGATTTTACTGTTGAATCTTAAATATCAGGTCTTGTGAGAATTGTCCGCAATAGCCGTTTCGACCCTATCAAAGTTGCTGACATAACTTATGAGACAGCAACATTTTTGACGTTTTGACCTGATTGCTGTAATCGTATGCATGACTCTAGGAAAAGGAGTCTGCAACGTTATTGCTGTTGAAATGATAAAGAACAATTATGTGACATTTTATGTCACCGTCATGTCACCATTAAAAGACTCCACAGAACTTCCTCATAGCACTAATTGCTGTACGCATATTAGGGGATTCATACGCTACGATCAATCTCAAAGCCAGATATCCTACTGATTTTCTTTATGTTTCAATAGTTTATACCATAGCACACCACTAAACTTTAGCGTAAGCGCCTTTAAATATAATCGGTTAGGCAGAATTTTTGCATTAATATGGATGTAACAGTTTTTGTAAATCAAAATGTTAATAAAGAACAGAACCACTTTCGACGGCGTTTAAAATGATGGTAACGTCCATATTTGGTGGGACGTCAGAAAATGGGAGAATGGTTGTGTATGAAAATTGTTGGGACGTTAAAAATTGCGGCCGCGAAAAGGACGGTGTCAATACTTCTAGTCTTGGCGTTTGTCCGGCAGCTTTATCTTCGGAATACGATGGGCGCAATGAGGGTTTAAATGGAGGGAGATACTGTTGGAAGGTTGCCGGCACTTTTTGTGGTGGGGAAGTACAAGGCACGTACGCTGACAAACTTATGTCCTGCGTAGCTTGTGATTTTTTCAAGCAAGTTAAGGTCGAAGAAGGGTCTAGTTTTTACCCTTAAATCAAGAACAAAAACAGGAATGTGCTGACGTTAAAATACTAATTTTTATTGAAGGATTAAATTGAGTTCTCTTATAAGGTTATTCATGAAAAAAAAACTGTTTGTTGTGATGGCTTTTAGTTGGTGTCTTTTATGGAACACAAGCTTTGCCTATGGGGAAAAGTATCTGTACTCTGTAAAAGTGAGTGAAGCCCCGACTATAGATGGTTATATTTTTGAAGATATTTGGAAATCAACTGCACCAGTTTTTGTAAAAGACAGAGTGGGCAACGTCGATATTTTCATCTTCTCTGTTTATACCGATGACAGTATTTTCTTTTATGTGACCTATCCAAACCTTTCTCTTAACTCCCTGCACAAGCCTTGGACTTGGGACAAAGGCAAGGAGACATATATCCCTTCAAAGCTTCGGGAAGATACTTTTGTTATGAAATGGAACATGGAAGAGAATGATGTCGATCTCTCTAACTTTTCAGACGATAGTTATACTGCTGATGTCTGGTATTGGCAGGCTGGGAGGACCAATCCTTCTGGCTGTGCGGATGACAAATTACACACGTTAAGTGACAACTTTTCTCAAAACGCTAAAAAAATAACCAGCTCAACGGGTAATGACCGTTTTCTGCTCCGCAGTAGTGATGTGGGGGAACCCTGCTACCGTGAATATACACCTGGCACATACGAAGGTGGTATCGTTGAACGCTACAAGCCTGGAGAGTCTTCGGGTAGCAGAGGCGATGTTAAAGCTAAAGGCTTATGGGATAGAGGTTTCTCGACTATAGAATTTGAAAGGAAATTGGACACGGGTCATAGTGATGACGTTCAATTTGATCCCGGATCAGATAAACAATATAAATTTGGTGTTTCTATTCACAGCTTGTATGGAAACCCTATTGATGCAACAGAATTGAATTTTTACGGTATGGGTAGAATCTCTGAGCCCATTTACCTCATCTTTAAATAAGCTTACGCCTTTAACTATCAAGATGTTTTGTAAATCACCATCAATAAGATGCAAAAATGGCCCTTCCGCCTTGGAGGGGCCATTCTAATATTGCTGGATTTAAGGGATGTGGCCCTATAACTGTGCCAACAATCTTCCCTCTGGAATCCTCGTAGCACATTCCTCGAGCCACCTCTTAACATCATTCAACTTAAAAGGTTTTACGAAAAATTTGCACCCCAGTTCCTTGACGGCCTCCCTTTGCTCATTTGAAGTATCGGCGCTCATTAATGCTCTATTTGCATCAAGTGCCTTACACCCACGTGACTTTAAAATTCTCAGCAATTCAAGGCCATCCATGTTAGGCATATTTATGTCGCTTATCACAACATCCGCACAGGGATGTTTTTGAGGGCATTTCGCCTTGTAGTTCTGTAAAACAGGGCAAACAGTGGGGTCGGAAAAAGTGAGGACTTCATGCCCATCCTCTTGTAGGGTCATTTTAAACAAGCTAGACAAAGCTTCATCATCTTCAAAGATGATGATTCTGAGTTGGTTGGTATTCATGTTCTCACCTCTACAGTGAATAATGTTTATTATGTGTATAGAATGTTGGATCGATTATTCTGCTAGTGAAGAATCTCCCTTGCCCTATAATATCGATGTCATAACGCACGTCCTTGGGCTATGTTCGGAAAAACTATCATGCCTAAATAAGCCACCCAATAAATGGGTCGTTGTTAACAAGGATACCTCACAAATCCGAGTTCACTATTGATAGGGGTTGATTTTTTGCAATATGTTCTTATAAGTCACCATTTATAAAACACGAAAGCCCTCAATCTTCGGATCGGGAGCTTTTCTTACATATCAGGGTTTTTAGGAATCTTGAATTTAGCCCAATTTGAGCACCGCAAATCAATGCAGTATGATTGATAAGAAATATACTATTGTCATTAGCTTCTGTTGATTATTAAATTGCGAGTATAAAATGGACGTTCACGTCACAGTTGTTAACGCTTTTACAGACAAAGGTCTTGGCGGAAATCCCGCAGGAGTGGTTCTGGATACCGACAATCTGAACATTCAACAAAAACAAAACGTTGCTTCCCAAACAGGTCTTTCTGAGACGGCTTTCGTTTCGTCATCATCCTCTGCTGCATTCAAGTTGGATTTCTTTACACCAAATCGACAAATTGCACACTGTGGCCATGCTACCATCGCAACGTTTAGTTATTTACGGCAGATTAATCGTATACTAGATGGGGTAAGTTCAAAGGAAACCATTGATGGGAACCGGGATATTTTCATTGATGGCAAGATGGCTTTTATGGAACAGCTGTCACCCAGCTATAATGACATTGGAGATCAAGTAGACGAGGTCTTTCGCTCGTTGGGAATTACAGGTAACGACCATCTCGCAAGTTTTCGACCTGTGATCGTCAATACCGGTAACTCTTTTATGCTCTTGCACATGAAAAATGAAGAAGAAGTTTTACATGTCAATCCTGATTTTGAGGCTATCAATAAAATCAGTGAAGAATATGATTTGATTGGTTACTACATTTTTTCAGAAATGACAAAAATGCCAGGCAGGGATGCTGGGGCAAGAATGTTTGCACCCCGTTATGGTATTAAAGAAGAGTCAGCTACAGGGATGGCGGGTGGTCCTTTAGCCTGTTTTCTTTATGACAAAATGAGGATAGATAAGGATGTATTTTTGATTGAGCAAGGCCACCTTATGAACCCGGTGTCACCCAGCGTGATAACTGTTAAACTTGATTTACATAACCAGAAGATAAAAAAGTTGATGGCTGGTGGTGAAGCCAAGGTTATGAAATCAATGACGGTAAGGATCTAATTAAGTAATAATGGAAAGCACACTTGCTTAGATGGATTAAAGGCGGCGTTTCTTGATTGTCAGGACATATTTAAGCCAGCCATATTATGACAATTTTTCGTGATTTGAGAGCTTTCCTTTTGTTCCCTTGTCAACAACACCACAAGAATCCCACCTAAGACCATTAAAGAGGAGATAATCAAGCGGCCAGAAATGACTTCAGAGAGAAACAATGTGCCGCCAAATGCTGCAATAACAGGTACAAGTAACTGCGAAGCTGCAGCTTGAACTGTAGTAAGGCCCCTTAAAGCGAGATACCACACAACATAAGCGCCACTTGTAGCAAGGCTCCCGGAGATAAAAGATAGAAAAAACCCATAAGAGGATATTTCAGCATTGGCCATTTCAAAAAGAAACAGAAGTGCTACGAATGGCAAACTTTTGACAAAATTACCGGTTGTATCTGCAAGACTATCATTACTAAACTTGCCCATGAGTGTGTAAGAACCCCAAGCGCACCCCGCAATTGCCATCATCAGAAATGCTGACAAAGGGGGTGCGTTGACTCCAGGCAGAACCAGTACGATGAATCCACCAAATGCGAAAAAGAGACCGAACCACTCGCCAAACCGGAGACGGTTTCCCATTAAATAGTCAATCAAAATCATGGTTATCTGCACTGAACCGAACAGTATTAATGTACCGGTTCCAGATTCAATTGAAAGATATGCAAAAGAGAAAGATGCTGCGTAGGTAAAGAGCATCAATGCCGATGTCCAACGACCCTTAATGTTTCTTTGACCCGTTCTTCTCCTGGCTAACAGGATGATAATCAGCGTCAATGCTCCAGATAAAAGTCGAATGGTAGCGAAACTGGCGGCATCAATTGATTGGCTGCTTAAGGCCATGCGGCAAAGTAATGAGTTTGCAGCGAAGGCAAATAGAGCAACAGTTGTTGTGATGATTGTTCTTTGCATTTTTATAAATCTCGGTAATGTTCTTTTAGTAACTTCGTTAAATTCTGGTCTCAGTATGGATTTTGACTAGAGCCCGACCGGGAAAAGACCCCTTAGTAAAAATTTTGTAAACGGCGTTATTAAAATAGTTGGTGTATTAATGGGTCAAGCGGAGGACATTGTCATAATGTCCTCCGCTTATTCAATCCAGCGAAATCAGCCGGTTGTCGTTGGGTTGATTCCTGATTTGACTTCTTCAACCCGGGTTACAGGGAACCCGCCAAGGCGGGCATGCTCACGTACTGTTGCTTCATCAGGCGCAATGTGCACACAATACATCTTGTCCTTGGTTACAAAACTTTCGACCCAGTGATATTCCGCATTCATTTTCTTGAGAGTTTCATTTGATTTGCGAGTGATCGCTTGCATTTCTTCTGCACTCATATTTCCCAGGCCTTCGATATCTCTTTCGACGATAAATTTTTTCATGGTTGTTCTCCTGTTGTATAAGTTTAGAAATTGCTCTTGCTGTTATGATCAATCACCGTATTAGATGATCATGTTGACCATTTAGCTTTATCCTTTATCCAAATCCACCTTCACGGTGACCGGCTTGGATACGGTGTTGTACACGGGTGAATACTTCTTTGCCATTTCAATCAGTTCCTGTTTCTGTTTTTCTGAAATGTCTGCATCGATTTTGAAGTTGACCTTGATCTGCTGGTATTCAACAGGAATATCTTTAGACAATCCCAGAAACCCTTGCACATCGAGGTCGCCTTCAAGCCTTGACTCGACCGACCGCAACTCAATTCCTTTGGCTGCGGCATGTGCCACCATTGCTGTCGTCAAGCACCCTGACAGACCAACCAACAGATATTCAACGGGGTTGGCTCCTTTGTTGCCACCGAGCAAAACCGGCGGTTCGTCAATGTCAAAATTTATCGGATCGCGGGTATCATCCTCTTGCAGAGCTCCGTAGAAATCTTTGACTGTCGCCTGACTATAAGTCCCATCTTGCCATTTGTTGGTTGCACGGAATTTGAATCGCGAAATTTCCGGAGTTTCTTTGATGAGGTTGATGGTTTCCACGAGCCCTGTGACATTCACGCCATTCACTGTTTTAAAGTTCTGGTTGTCAGTTTTCATTGGTTTTTCCTCTCTTAAAAAAGGTTTGACACCTGCGTTGATGACTTAATACCGATGTATTTTGCCGGTTGTTAGCGTCAGTATTGGCACGTCCTTCTGTCATACATACTCATCCCTTTCTGTTTCTTTGCTCTCATGATTAGGTCTTGCAACATAGTGTTAAGTCGCTGCAACACTGTATCAGTCTTGAATTTTGACTCTGTCTTATAGTCTTGTCTTTATATGGAGCCAGGTCCCAAAAATGGCGATCAGCTTCACGTTGAGCATCTGCTTGACTTATACCTATATCTTTCAATAGTTGGTCACTCAGGTTTCTCAGTTCATTTCTCTGCCTGGAAACCTCTCGCCAGGTTCTGACTTTTATCCGTACGTAATTCATCACATGCTTCGGTGTCGTCATGTTAATGTCCCTGTTGTTGGTGAGTTGGGACATGCTTTTATCCTTTGCTGTTCTTTGTTCTTTTGCGTTCATTGTTATGCTCCTTTCTATTGAACAGACATGTCTGTCTTTTTTGAGCCCAAAAAATATATTGGACTACTCAATCAAGCGTTTCACCATGGTAATTGCATGTTGAACAGGCCAAAGATCATTGTAAACTTCGGTCATGGCGATGGCACCAACCAGGATGATCATATAGTCTTTTGCTAGTTCTTTTGCATTCAAACCACCATAACGCTTCTCGTCGGACTCAATGAGTTTCTGTGCCAAACTCTGGACCAGAGCACTCACCATATTGTAGTGTTGATCACCCAGGCGACGTAAACGGCTCTCGGGATCGGGTATTTCAGCAACCATGTTCAGGAAACAGCACCCACGCAAGGCGTTGGCTTCGAGCCAGGGTTCAGTCGCTTCAATAACGGCCAAAAACTTGGCCCGTGGGGTCTTTTGCTCGTTGACATAATGAATGATGCTGTCATATTCAGAGTTGTTACGTTCCTGCAGGTAGGCTAGGCACAGATCTTCTTTTGTCGGGAAATGATTGTAGAAGGTGGCTTTTGCAACACCTGACTTGGCGATGACTTCATTAATACCCGTGGCTCGATACCCTTGGTAAAAAAAGAGTTCTTCTGCCGTTTCTAAAATGCGCTCACGTGGAGCTATGTGGTTGTTTATTTTTGTCATGGTCCGAATCTATCATAGTCAGACATGTCTGTCTAGTTTTCTTAACATTATTTCTGATTAATTTTTGCGTTCGAGCCCTAACTGCTTCTATTTCTTAAAAGTATTATAAGTCACCATTTATAAAACACGAAAGCCCTCAATCTTCGGATCGGGGGCTTTTCCTACATTGCAGCATCAATAAGACATCAAAACATTCATACTTCAGATCTATTGTCTAACTCGGATAAAAACACTTTCCAGGAAGGCAGCCACATAAAAAGTCAGAAAGATAAGCAAGAGCCCTTCTGCTATGCTGTTTACCAATGGTGGTAATGTGGAAAAGGTAAAGATTGCAGCTACGAATGCATTACACAGAAATATTTTATGTAATTGAAACATAATGTCTACCTCATGACTCGGGATTAAGCAAAACAATACCTAACTAAAACAGTATTCTTAGCACGAGGTATGCCAAAAAATAAATTCTTTAAATTTCAACTAGTTGAAGATTTAAATAGAAATATATTAAGAAGCATTATGTTATTTCGCTAGATTGAATGTGAAATAACAAGGCAAACATGAAGTCCCATAATCTACCATTTATAAAACACGAAAGCCCCCGATCTTTAGATTGAGGGCTTTTCTTACATTGCAGGACAAATAAGTACTTCTGCTATCAAGAATAGTTCGAATCCACCTTGGGGAGCCAGGCTGAACTCGAACAAAACCCAACCCTTTCTTATTGACTTGAACAAATAATTTGGCGATTATTTGAATACTGCATAACATAACATGTAAAAAGAAACACCCCGCCCTACCATTCGGTGAGCGGGGTGTTTCTTTTATGTCAGGGTCAGCAGTAATTCTGTATTCGGTGAAGCTGAATACATCAAAACAATGCAGTAGGATAAATAGTAACCCCTGACGCCCTTCGCCTTGAGCCGTAAATTTTCTGATAAAGGACATTCACGCCTAATTGCAACAGCTCATTAAAGGTAAATTTCCATCATTCAGGTATACTTAATTCCTCGGAGGTGGCAAATCATGAAAACAAGTCAAAGGATGCAACAAACCATTAATGACATGGTTGATGACCATCGCGGCATACTCGCGGCGGACGAAAGCGCGCCAACCATCAAGAAACGTTTCGACGATATCAACCTAGAATCAAACGAAGACAACCGACGCACATATCGCACTTTATTACTAGAAACACCTGGACTAGGAAAGTTCATTAGCGGTGTCATCCTGTTTGAAGAAACCCTCGGACAGAAAAATGCCGCCGGCACACCGCTTGCGGAGGTCGCATGGAGCCAGAAGATTGTTCCCGGCATCAAGGTCGATAAAGGCACAGAACCCCTAGCAGGCTCGCCCGGCGATCTCGTGACCAAAGGCCTAGACGGTCTCAGTGACCGGTTAAAGACTTATATCGACAAGGGTGCGCGCTTTGCCAAGTGGCGAGAAGTTTACCCCATTACAACCACTAATCCAACTCGGTTGGGCATACACGTTAATGCCGAAAGACTGGCACATTACGCCGCCATCTGTCAGGAACAGGGTGTCGTCCCGATTGTCGAACCTGAAGTGCTGATGGATGGAGAACATGACATTGATCGCTGCGAAGAAGTCAGCGAGCAGGTTTTATTCGCTTTGTTCCAGGCGCTAAGGCAATACGGGGTGACGCTCGAACATATGATTCTGAAGCCCAACATGGTGTTACCTGGTAGAGACTGCCGGACCGCAAACCCTAATGAAATTGCAGAAGCGACCATACGAGTATTCCGAAGAGCAGTACCCGCAGCCGTTCCCAGCATCAATTTTTTATCGGGTGGCCAAAGTCCTGAAGAAGCGACTATTAACTTGAATGCTGTTAACCAGATTGGCGGCCCCTGGAAGCTAAGTCTTTCTTATGGACGTGCATTGCAACAACCGGTGCTGGTTGCCTGGCAAGGTAAACCTGAAAATGTTGTGGCAGCAGAAATCGCTCTGCTAAAACGAGCTCGCCTAAATAGCCTAGCTCGCAAGGGGAGCTATAAATCACGCATGGAAAGTGAATAGCTAATAACTATTGTTTTAGATAATAGGGTTTAGATTCTGATTGATAGAAATTGAAGACGACAAAATGATGGCCACCTGGAAACGGGTGGCCTTTTACTATTTGTCAGGGCAAGTAAGAAATTCGCTTCTCGACCAATCTGAACATCCAGAACAACCTAAGAGGGCAAATAATAAACTCCAACTTGCTTCGAATATTTCTAGGGGAAAGACCTGCAACCCTTCTTGAATATCAAGTTTATCAAGAAGTTGTCCTTTTGACAGCCTAGTCAAAGACCAACGAAAAAGCTGATAATCAGAGCATTGACAGTGTCGATAAAGAAACCACAAACCAGTGGCACTATTATAAATGCCCGGTGAGCGGCTCCGTACTGTTTGGCGACAGATGACATGTTGACAATCGCCGTGGCTGTAGAGCCCAAGGTGATTCCGCCAAATCCAGCGCTGATCACCGTGGACTCATAATCTCTACCCATCAGTCGGAAGACAAACAGCAGGGTGAAGAGGATCTAGAGTAAAATCTGGCAAAACTTGACGGAAGAGATAAAGGCAACCAGCCCCTGTAACTCCCGAATCTGCAGCCCCATCAGGGCCATAGTTAAAAAAATCCCCAAGCTGATGTCTGAAATCAGGGCAATGCCCAATTTGGCGCCTGGATAGGCTTCTACTTTTTTCAGGAACAGGTTTCGGCAATTGAAATTCGACCGACTGTAATATCTTGTCAAAAGCATAGCCGAGAATCATTGAAACGTTCAGCCAGAGCCATGCCCAGAGCAGTGCGCAGGAACCTATCATCGTCTTTTGCTCTTTGTCGTGGACAACACCAATATCGAGGGCTTCTTCATGGTTCGCTATGATTTTGTGCCTGACGATCAGCTAACGGGCAATCGGTCCGCCGATCAGACAGGCTGATATCAATCCAACCGTATTCGCCGCAACGCCAATTTCGAGGGCATTACCGATATGCAAGGCTCTACAAAGGCCGGGCTCCAAGCCAGGGCCGTTCCGACCCCCCCGACCAGTGAAATTGAGCCGACCAGCAGACCGGCTTTGGGGTTCATGTTAAACAGGCTGGCGACGCCTATACCAACAAGGTTCTGTAAAATGATAAAGATCGTCGCCAAGGCCAGCAGAATAACCAATGGCCGACCACCAGTTATCAAAGTGCGAATATCGGTTTGCAGGCCGATTGCGGCGAAGAAATAGAGGAGCAGAAACTCTCTAGCCTGAAGATTGAAACTCAGTTCAAAGTTGAAGAAATAGTAACTGATACCGACTACCGCTTCACATAAGAATCCCCCGATGACCGGTTCAGGGACACTGTAACGTTTGAGGAGCTTAGAACGGCTGATAATTAATTTGCCGAGAAACAGCAGGATGATGGCCAGGGTAAATGAAGCAAACCCTTCCATCTAGAAGCTTCCCATGAAGCCTGCTTCCTTTGTCTGAATGGCACGCCAAATTCATTCAAGTACTGGGTAGAGAATCAAGGATTTTATTCGTGGTGTTAATTATAGCAGGTAAACATTTGTTTTGAAGAACGCAAGCAACACTAAAACCTGTCCAGAAGCTAGACACCTTTACTTGATTTAAGTTTAAGCTTTAATTCTCCATTGACGACTTATCAAACCATCATGATTAGATTTCCGGCGACGGCACCCTGAAGAAGATACAATATAGAACCGGCACCACAACCATGGTCAGAACGGTCCCGAAAGCGAGACCTGCCATGATAGTTATCGCCATGCCTACCCAAAAGACATCCTGTAGGAGAGGGATGACGCCGAGCACCGTAGTTGCAGCTGCCAAAATCACCGGGCGCAAGCGTGCGAGAGCAGCTGTGACAACGGCTTCATACTGAGCCATCCCAGCCGTCAGGTTGATGTTGACTTCGTCAAGCAAGACGATGGAGTTCTTGATCATCATGCCCATCAGGCTCATCGCACCGAGCAGGGCCATGAAACCAAACGGGGCCCCAAATAGCAAT
>Ga0210074_1000305_pt1 | contig 18533 bp, 30 predicted proteins | sample China_Galinas_Co_FD_184860 | JGI IMG/M metagenome (GOLD analysis project Ga0210074, IMG submission 184860) | Wetland microbial communities from San Francisco Bay, California, USA, that impact long-term carbon sequestration -... | ecosystem: Environmental > Aquatic > Marine > Wetlands ... | reverse complement strand
TCCGTATATCTCACGACGCACCGGCTCAAGCTCTTCGATGATTTCCATAGCTCGAATCTTCGGCGCCCCGCTCAAGGTCCCGGCAGGAAAGGTGGCCGAGAAAACATCCAGGGCATCATGTCCAGGCAGCAGCTGTCCGCTGACGTTGGATACGATATGCATGACATGTGAGTAGCGCTCAACCACCATCAGTTCATCAACCTGGACCGAGCCAGCCTCACAGACCCTGCCGAGATCATTGCGACCGAGATCGACCAGCATAATGTGCTCTGCGCGCTCCTTCGGGTCAGCCAGGAGTTCTTCTTCGAAAGCCTGGTCTGCATCGAAAGTTGCGCCGCGCGGTCGGGTTCCGGCGATTGGTCGAACTTCCACGTGATCCCCCTCCTTGCGCACCAGGACCTCCGGCGACGCGCCAATCACCCTGGTCTCATTGAACTGGAGGTAAAACATGTACGGCGACGGATTGATCGTTCGCAGAGCACGATAGATATCAAAAGGGTCAGCGTCGAGATTACCTGAGAACCTTTGCGACAGGACCACCTGTATCACATCGCCGGCACGGACATAATCCTTGCAATGTTCAACAGCCGCTTCGAAATCCGATCGGCTGAAATTGGATTGCAGCTCTGTCTCGGTCGGGCGTCGCGCGTTACCGGCACGTTCCGGTAACGGCCTGCGCAGCTGCGCGACCATTCCCTCAATACGCTTGACAGCCCGATCGTAAGCCTGACCCGGGTCATCCCCATCGCGCAGATGGACGTTGCTGATGACCTTAATCTTCTGCTGCATGTTATCGAAGATCAGCAGGGTCTCGGTAATCAGGAACCAGCTGTCATAAGTGCCCATTTCCGCATCGTTGAGCTCCGGCAACTCCTCGATGTGTCGGACCATATCGTAGCCCAGGTAGCCCACTGCGCCACCGAAGAAGCGTGGCAGTTCAGGTAGGGCGACCGGGTCATAGGGAGAGAGGAAGCGCTTCAGTTCAACAAGGGGATCTTGAGTCGCCCCGGATTCCGTCGCGGTGCCGTTTTCCAGTATCTCATAGCGGTTATCGCGACAGCGGAAGGCACGGCCGGAGCCGACACCGAGGAAGGAATAACGTGCCCATTTCTCACCGCCGGCGATACTTTCGAGAAGAAAAGCGCTCTGTCGATCGTCGATTTTGCAGAAAGCCGAAACCGGCGTTTCCATATCCGCGAGAATTTCCCGGTAGACCGGAATCAGATTCCCTTGGCTGGCAAGATTTAAAAACTCTTCTCGAGAGGGGCAATACATACTTTGTCCTTATCTGTTTAGCCGCGACAAAGTAGCATGAAGACTGTGAAATGGCAAGTCAGGCGGGCAGCATTGGGAATAAATGATTGACCGAAATCAGCGGGCTTGATATGCATACCGGACACAAAAGCCGGGAGGAACAAAATTGTCAATCATTGACCAGATTTGGAGAGAGATCACATGATACGCGCAGCAAGAATGGACACCGTCAAAGTCCACTATACAGGTCGTCTGAAAGATGGCACGATCTTCGACCAGTCGCCTGAAGATCGCCCCCTGCAATTCATTATTGGCCGCGAAGAGGTTATTGCCGGCTTCGATGAGGCGGTGGAAGGCATGTACCAGGGTGAGCGCAGAAACGTCACTATTTCGTGCGACAAGGCATACGGCAAGAGCAAACCCGAATTACTGGAAAAGGTTGAACGGTGTGTTTTGGGAGACAAGGTTGATCTGCATGTCGGGGGACAATTGGAGGTCACCAACCATGACGACACGACTTTCCGCCTGATGGTCCGAGAAATTACTGAAGAGCATGTCACGCTTGATGCCAATCATCCGCTGGCCGACAAGGACCTGGTCTTTGAGATTGAACTTCTTGAGGTCAAAAAACCGCAGCAATAGCCACCGAGCTGCCAAGGATAAACCCTGGACGTAATGTGTGCATGCCTTGAGAAATAATTTCTTTCAGACGAGATTGGCTTGATGTTGGAGTTGCTGTTTACCGTGCCGGTCAAAAGTCTTCAACCTTTCCAAGGGCACACAAAACCAGCGGCAATGCTGTGGGTAAACAAAGGCGCAGGAATAATTTGTTTTAAACGCTTAAACTGATGGCTCGTTTCTTACCCATGCCTGGATACTGAGGATGTCCAGTTTCTGTATTTCCAAAAACTCGATACCCATCCCAGAGGACGTGTGGTTTTTAAAATTATCTTTTCTGTTAATCCAGGCAACTCGCCCTTTACACTTTATCGGCGCCCTTTCACTGTTAAGTCGGAACTCGAGATAGACTTCTGAGCCCGTATCAAAATACTCTTCTGTAGCCAGGAACACGCCACCCACAGATATGTCAAGAAGTGTCCCTGACGACATTTCTTCTGCATTTTTGCCGAAATTAGCTGACGTCTTAATCGTCGATCTTTTTCCGGACCATCCTGGTAGATTCAAATATTTTTTGCATATTTGAAGGACATGTTCTCTGGTTAACGGTTTGTGAATGACTTCGTCGCATCCCGCCGATTTACAGCGTTCCATATCCTTAGGATAGTTGCTGCTTGTCATCATTATAATTGGGGTCATTCGCAAATTGGAGTCACTTTTTATCTGTCTACAGGCCTCATCTCCGTCGCCTTCCGCCATGTACAGATCCATCAATATCAAGTCGGTCTTTGTCGTTTTGGCAATTTCTACAGCTTCAGGACCGTTTTGTGCGGTCAAAATATTAATTTGCTCTCTCCGGAAAAGGTCTTTAGCCAGCCGGAGGAACAAAGGAGTATCGTCTACAATCAAAAGAGTCTTTGAAAACATGGAAAGGACTTTTTTTGTGTACATGGGACAATCCAATTTCGGGCAACAAAAAACCGCCGGTCAGCACTATGCCGACTTCAGCGGTTTTTGGGTTTAATGCCTATCTACTTGCCTACTCGTCATTCCATCCCCCATGGAATACTTCGAATCAGAACACGAACAGCCTACACTACTGGGTGCAATAAAGTAAAGATTTGCATCTATAATTGCCCACCTGCATCTATTGCCCATCAAACAGGGCTTGGTGAAGAGTTCTCATTGCCACCGATTTACAGAAATAGACCAACACACGGGAGGTGACTATGGGTTAACCGCTTATTTAATTGCCAGTTGGGAGAAGAACATGAGCCAGTATCTTCTGTTCGTTATACTACTTTTATGGTCATATATGTGTCGCCCATGCCAGGGGTCATGACATGTTACTGATGACTTCCGCACCATGAAAACAATGAAAATAATGCTAAAAGAAGGGCGAGATGAAACCATCTCGCCCTTTTCAATTATGCGCATGCAGCCTGTGGGCTGATCAGTCTTTGTTCTTTTTCTCGGCAGGTGCTTCCTCGGCAGGTGCTTCCTCGGCAGGGGCTTCCTCGGCAGGGGCTTCCTCGGCAGGGGCTTCCTCGACAGGGGCTTCCTCGACAGGAGCTTCCTCGACAGGAGCTTCCTCGACAACCGGGACGACAGGCTTGGCAGCTTTCTTAATTTCAGCTTTTTTCTTCTTCGGCTTGGCAGTGAACTCTTGTTCCACCAGTTCGATGACCGACAATGAAGCGTTGTCACCTGAACGGTGACCAAGCTTGATGATTCTCGTGTAACCACCGGGACGTTCTGTATAACGCGGGGCAATCTGATCAAACAGCTTGGCTACGACTTTTTTATCGCGGACAACCTGCATAACGAGACGACGCGAATGCAGATCACCACGCCTTGCCATTGTGATCAGTTTTTCGGCAATCTTGCGAAGCTCCTTGGCGCGGGCATCCGTAGTGGTAATTTTCTCGTGATCAAAAAACGAGGTCACCATGTTGCGCATCATGGCCTTGCGATGACTGGTGTTGCGGCCCAGCCGCTTACCGGATTTCATATGACGCATTGGTATCAGATCCTTTCTCTATGTAACCTTCCGGCAGTGGCAGCACCCTAGAGTTCTTCTTCGCTCTTTTCGATCATCTTCAGATATTCAGGGTCTGGGAAACCATCCAGCGCCATGCCGAGGGTCAATCCCATCTCGGAGAGAATATCCTTGATTTCGTTAAGTGACTTGCGACCGAAATTCTGTGTTTTCAGCATTTCCGCCTCGGACTTCTGCACGAGTTCACCGATCAGGCGGATATTTGCGTTCTTCAGGCAGTTGGCACTGCGCACCGACAACTCGAGTTCATCCACACGACGGTAGAGGTTTTCGTTGACCGGTGGTTTGCCACCTTCTGTCTCTTCCGGCTCATCCGGCTCGAGAGCTTCATCAAAATTGATGAACAGCTGGACCTGCTCCTTGACGATTTTGGCGGCATATGCCAGGGCATCATCGGGCTTGGCGCTGCCATCAGTATAAATTTCCAGGATCAGCTTGTCGTAGTCAGTAACCTGGCCGACGCGGGCGTTGCTGACTGTGAAATTAACCTTCTTGATCGGCGAGAAAATCGCATCGATCGGAATCGTACCGACCGGGGCCTTTTCATCACGATTACGCTCAGCGGCACCGTAACCTTTGCCCATCGCAACAACCATGTCCATTTCAACATCGGCTTCCTTGCCACAGGTTGCAATGTAGTGGTCGGGGTTCAAGATCGCCACATTCGAGTCAGTGACAATGTCTCCGGCGGTGATAACACCGACACCTTTTTTCACAATACGTACATTGCGGGCTTCGTGGCCGTGTAACTCGAGCAGGACGCCTTTAAGGTTAAGGATGATATCCGTCACATCCTCCGTCACACCAGGGATCGTGGAAAACTCGTGCAACACGCCCTTGATGCGAACAGATGTAATCGCCGCTCCCTGCAGCGAGGAGAGCAGAACCCGGCGCAAGGCATTTCCCATGGTCGTTCCGAAACCACGTTCAAACGGTTCTGCGGTAAACTTACCGTAGGTATCCGTCAATGAATCGGCATCAACCTGGAGACGCTTGGGTTTGATCAGTTCTCTCCAGTTTTTATACATGCGAATCCTCCGTTATGAGGTTGCGTTAAAGTTCTAAACAGCCAGGATGTCCGGCGTTTACTTCGAGTAAAGTTCGACGATCAGGTGTTCCTGGAAACTCGGAGTGGTCATCTCTGCGCGTATCGGCAAAGTCTTGACGGTCCCCTGGTATGCATCACGGGTCAAGTCGACCCACGACGGGATACCACGACGCATAACACCATCCAGGGCTTCGTTGATACGGGTGATTTTGCGGCTTTTTTCGCGTAGCTCGACAACATCTCCCGGACGCACGAGGTACGAAGGGATATTCACCTTACGGCCATTAACCGTAAAGTGTGTGTGCCGGACCAGCTGGCGAGCCTCGCTCCGTGAAGTCGCAAAACCCATACGGTAGACCATGCTGTCCAGACGGCGTTCCAGTAAAACCAGCAGGTTCTCACCGGTTACACCCTTCATACGGTCCGCTTTCACGAAGTAGTCGCGGAACTGCTTTTCAAGCAGACCATAAGTCCGCTTGACCCGCTGCTTCTCGCGCAGCTGTGTACCGTAGTCAGAAACCTTGATACGGCCCTGGCCATGTTGGCCCGGGGCGTAATTGCGACGTTCCAAGGCACATTTATCGGTGTAACACCGGTCACCTTTGAGGAACAACTTCATATTTTCCCGTCGGCACATGCGGCAAACGGGTCCAGTGTGTCTCGCCAACGTTCGTTCTCCTTATGACTGGTTAGACTCTTCTACGCTTCGGCGGACGGCATCCGTTATGAGGAATCGGAGTGACATCCTTGATCATTGTGATCGTCAGGCCAACTGCCTGCAGGGCCCGCAAAGCGGACTCACGACCGGAACCGGGACCCTTTACCCAGACCTCAACGCTACGCAGGCCATGCTCCTTGGCTTTATTTGCTGCATCTTCAGCGGCCATCTGGGCTGCAAAAGGAGTACTCTTTCGACTCCCTCTGAAACCTTTTGACCCTGAAGTACACCAGGAGATGACATTACCGGTTACGTCAGTAATGGTAACAATCGTATTGTTGAATGTCGCCTGAATATGGGCAATTCCATTCGCTATATTCTTCTTTTCAACCTTTTTGCGTACACGCTTGCCAGGCTTGGCCATGGTTCCTCCTGTTACTTCTTCTTACCGGCGACAGTCTTGCGCGGGCCCTTGCGGGTCCTGGCATTTGTCTTGGTTTTCTGTCCACGCACCGGTAAACCTCTACGATGGCGCAGACCACGATAGCAGCCGAGGTCCATGAGTCGCTTGACGTTCATCGTCACTTCACGACGCAAATCACCCTCAACCTTGTAGTCGCTGTCAATAACCTTACGGATCTTGGCAACTTCATCCTCAGTCAAGTTGTCCGACCGGGTGTTGAAATCAACACCTGCCTTGTTCAGAATTCCCTGGGATGCTGAACGCCCGACACCGTAGATGTAGGTCAGGGCAACTTCAATCCGTTTGTTTCTGGGTAAATCGATACCAGCAATACGAGCCAATGTCCGATCCTCCTAATATCCTTAACCTTGTCTCTGTTTATGCTTGGGGTTTTCGCAGATGACTCTGACGATTCCCTTGCGCTTGATTATCTTGCACTTGTCACAAATTGTTTTTACTGATGCTCGGACTTTCATGTTTCTTCCCTTTTAAACTGTCGCTTAGATCGCGAAGGGTTTCACCTTCACTGTTTAAACCCGCGTCAGGATCTCCGGGCCATTATCAGTAATGGCTACTGTATGTTCAAAATGGGCTGACCGTTTACCATCCTGTGTTACTGCCGTCCAGCCGTCTTCCAGTATCTTCACGCCGGGCACTCCGGCATTGATCATCGGTTCTATCGCCAGGGTCATGCCGTTCTTGAGTCGCGGGCCCTGTCCGGCTTCACCGTAATTCGGAATCTGCGGAGCCTCGTGTAGCTTGCTGCCTATGCCATGCCCGACAAATTCCCTGACGACGCTAAAGCCCTTCGGCTCGACCCAGGACTGAACAGCATGTGATATATCTGACAGCCTGCCATTCGGAACCGATTTTTCTATGGCACGTTCAAGTGATTCACGGGTTGCCGCAACCAGGCGCTGTGTCTCGTTATCGAGGTTACCCACAACAAAGGTTACCGCCGAATCCCCGTAAAAGCCCTTGTAGAGCACCCCGAAATCCACACTCAGGATGTCCCCGTCCTGCAGCGGGTTATGGTCGGGGAAACCATGGACAACCCGGTCGTTCGGTGAGGAGCAGATGGAGTATGGAAACCCACCGTATCCTTTGAACGCCGGCTTGGCACCCTGACGCTGACATTCCTTTTCCGCCACCCGGTCCAACTCGGCCGTTGTAATGCCGGGCCGGATCAGGCCTTCGAGCAGTGCCAGCGTCTCAGCGACAATCCGCCCGGCAGCCCGCATTATATCCAGTTCCGCCGGGCTCTTTAAGACAATCACGCTAACTCGCCTGCAGCAGCGACAGCATTTTTTCCTGGACCTTGATAATCGGCTGCATTCCGTCAAGTTCCGTCAGCACATCAGCATCCCGGTAATAGTCAATCAGCGGAGACGTCTGATCTGAATAAACCTGCAGTCGCTTGCGAATCGTCTCTTCCTGGTCATCATCACGCTGGAAGAGGTTGCCGCCACAGGCATCACAGATCCCGATTTCCCGCGGTGGGTCGTACTTGACATGATAACCGCGACCGCATTCCTTACAGGTCCTGCGCCCGGTCAGACGCTCAACCAAAGCCTCGGGATCAACGACTAGAGAAATCACCCGATCCAGGGCCTTGTTCATCTCTTTCAGACTGGCCTGCAGAGCATCTGCCTGGGCAACCGTCCGTGGAAAACCATCCAGGACGAAGCCATTATTACAATCGGCGGCCTGCAGGCGGTCACGAACTATGCCGACCACAACTTCATCGGGGACCAATCCGCCGGCATCCATAAACTGCTTTGCCTTGAGACCCATCGGAGTGCCATCCTTTACTGCAGCGCGAAGGATCTCTCCGGTCGAGATCTGCGGAATGGAAAACCTTTCCGTCAACATCTTGGCCTGGGTTCCCTTACCGGCGCCTGGAGGTCCGAGCAGTATCAGCTTCATCCCAACACCCTTAATTATCCACGCCGACTCTTGATGCTCACACCCTTCATGAAACCTTCATAAGAGCGGGAGATAAGATGTGCTTCGATCTGTGAGGCCGTATCGAGGCCAACACCGACGACGATCAGCAGCGATGTTCCACCAAAGAAGAAGGGAACGTTGAACTGCCCGATCAGCAGCGTCGGCAAAACACAGACCACCGAGATGTATATAGCCCCGGCAAAAGTCAGGCGGCCCAACACGGTATCCAGATAATCGGATGTTGCCTTACCGGGCCTGACACCCGGGACATAACCACCCTGGCGCTTGATGTTATCTGCGACATCCACAGGGTTGAATGTGACCGCCGTGTAGAAGTAACAGAAAAAAACGATAAAAGCGACGTAGAAGACATTGTAAAGCCAATGCGCAGGCGTCATCATTGAAGCAAACGTCTGCACCCAGGGGACATCGACAAAATTCGCCACGGTACTCGGGAACATAATGATCGAACTGGCGAAGATCGGCGGGATAACCCCACTCATATTGATCTTCAGCGGCAGGTGACTGCTCTGGCCACCCATATTGCGGGCTCCGACCACACGCTTGGCATAGTGAATCGGTACACGACGCTGGCCGCGTTCCATGAAAATAATCGCCCAGATAACTGCAATCATCACGATCAGGATAATCAGCAATATGGTAAAAGACATAGCGCCGGTCTTCAACAGGCGGATGCTGTTTATCAACGCCGAAGGCATGTTGGCGACAATGCCGGCAAAAATGATCAGCGAGATGCCGTTGCCGATACCACGCTCGGTAATCTGTTCGCCGAGCCACATGATGAATGCGGTTCCGGCAGTCAAGGTGATCACCGTCAGGATAATGAAGCCGATCCCCTGGACAGCAACAACCGGCTCGCCAGCAGGGCCACGCATGGTCTGCAGGCCAACCGCGATTCCGGCGCCCTGGATAATCGAGAGCAGGACCGTACCGTAGCGGGTCCACTTGGTCATCGTTTTGCGGCCCTGTTCGCCTTCCTTGGAGAGACGCTCAACCGGCTCGAAAACCACCGTGAGCAGCTGCATGATGATTGATGCGCTGATATAAGGCATGATCCCCAGAGCAAAAACCGTCATACGTTCCAGCGCCCCCCCGGTAAAAGCACTGACCAGCCCGAGCAGGGTTCCCTGGGTGCCTTCGAAGAACTGGGCCAGCACGACACGGTCAACACCAGGCAGCGGCACATGGCAACCGACCCGGTAAACCGCAAGCATCCCTAGGGTAAAGAGGATGCGCCGACGCAGTTCAGGGATACTGAATATATTCTGGATGATGGCCAACAATTTAAATCACCTCGACAGTCCCGCCGGCGGCTTCGATCTTGGCCTGGGCCGACTTGCTGAATTTCTGAGCTTTAACCGTTAGAGCCTTGGTCAACTCACCATCTCCGAGAATCTTTATGCCATCTTTTAGCTGGCCGATCAGGCCGGCCTTGCCAAGAGCCTCAAGATCTACCACGGTTCCGGCATCAAAGAGCTCCAGGTCACGCAGATTAACCAGGGAATAAACTTTCCTGGTAAGCGGGGTAAAACCGCGCTTGGGGAGACGTCTCTGCAGAGGCATCTGGCCACCCTCGAAGCCGGGCTTGACGCCACCACCGGAGCGGGCATTCTGACCCTTGTGACCCTTACCGGCCGTTTTTCCGGTCCCGGAGCCATGGCCGCGACCAATGCGTTTCTTGCTGTGTGTCGAGCCGTATGACGGTTGCAGATTACTTAAATCCATGGTGTTATCCTTGTTATTCCTCAACGGTGACCATGTGGCTGACCTTGTTGATCATGCCACGAATTTCCGGAGTGTCCTGCCGCACGACTGTCTGATGAAGCCGGCGCAGACCAAGACCATTAAGCACCTTGGTGAAGTATTGATCGCGGTTGATACCGCTGCGCTTGAGAGTTATCTTTATTTCAGCCATAGTTCGCTCCCGTCTCAGGCTTTTTCTTCTGATGTGTTTGCCCCGAGTCCACGCCGTGCGAGGATTTCTTCCGGACTGCGTAACTGCTGCAGCGCCCGAAGGGTTGCCTTGACCACGTTGTGCGGGTTGTTTGAACCGAGACACTTGGAAAGGATATCGCTGATGCCGGCAACCTCGAGAATTGCACGCGCAGCACCGCCGGCGATAACTCCGGTACCTTCGGAAGCAGGCTTCAGCAGGACCTTACCAGCTCCGAACTTGCCGATCACATCGTAAGGAATGGTTGTCCCCTGGATCGGCACGCTGATCATGCTTTTCTTGGCCTTTTCAACACCCTTGCGAATTGCCTCAGGGACCTCTTTGGCCTTGCCAAGCCCATATCCTACATTGCCACTGCCATCGCCAACCACAACCAGGGCAGAAAAGCTGAACCGACGACCACCTTTGACAACCTTGGCCGTACGATTGATGTGGATAACGCGATCTACTAAATTTGATTCACTGTTGTCAACGCGTTGCAACGCTCTTCTCCTTTGCCGCTCAGAAAGTCAGACCAGCTTCGCGAGCCGCATCGGCCAAAGCCTTGACACGGCCGTGATACAAAAAGCCGTTACGGTCGAAAACCACCTGTTTGATGTCTTGTGCCAGAGCCTTTTCGGCAATCTGTTTGCCAACCAGTTTGGCAGCTTCCACATTACCGCTGTACTTGACGCTGTCAGCAGCACCCTTGGCAACAGTCGAAGCGGCTGCCAGGGTTTTGCCGGTCACATCTTCGATAATCTGGACATAGATATGTTTGGAGCTGCGGAAAACGCACAAACGAGGACGTTCTACGCTGCCGGTAACCTTCTTGCGGACTCTTACCTGGCGCTTTTTGCGGGCCAGCCGCCGTTCTTTTGAGACATTCACAGTCTTCACCTCATCCTATTCAGCTTAAGCTCCGGTCTTGCCGGCTTTGCGCATAATCCGCTCATCGGAGTACTTGATACCCTTGCCCTTGTAAGGCTCCGGCTGACGGAAGGAACGAATCTTGGCTGCTGTTGCACCAACCAGCTCCTTGTCGATACCGGATACGGTGATCGTATTCGCCTTGGTGTCAACTTCAGCACTGATCCCCTGGGGCAGCGGATACTCAATCGGATGTGAATATCCAAGCGACAGGTTCAGTGTCGAGCCTTTCATTTCCGCGCGATAACCAACGCCGTTGATCTCCAGCACTCTGGTGAAACCATTCGTCACACCGTCCACCATGTTCGCGACCAAGGAACGAGTCAACCCCTGCAAGGCATTTGACTTCTCATCACGGGTAGAGACCAACAACTGGTCTGCTTCCACTTTGACCTCGATCCGATCATGAACGGTCCGTTCGAGGCGGCCTTTCGGCCCTTCGACCTTGATATTCTGGCCATCCAGGGTGATCTTGACCCCCGAGGCGATACTAATAGGTTGCTTGCCGATGCGCGACATCTTTAATCGACTCCTTAGAAATCAGCAGTTACTTGTAATTACCAGATGGTACAGAGGACTTCGCCGCCGATCTTTGCATCACGGGCAGTAACATCGTCCATCACACCTTGCGAGGTCGAAAGGATTGCAGCACCCAGACCATTCTTGACGCGGGGGATCTCATTATGTCCCACGTACACCCTGCGACCGGGCTTCGACACACGGGTAATTTCATGAATTACAGCTTTGTTGTAATCATCATATTTCAGGTAAACGCGCAAGACCCCTTGCAGGTCATCACTAATTACCTTGAAATTCTTGATGTAGCCAAGGTTCTTCAATACTTCGGCAACGGCGACCTTCACATTAGATGAAGGAATATCCAGTTTAGGATGTTGCGCCATGCCTGCGTTGCGGATGCGGGTCAGCATGTCCGCGATCGGATCTGTCATAGCCATGGATACTGCTCCTTATTCCCCGATTACCAGCTGGATTTGATTACGCCCGGAAGTTTGCCTTCGGACGCCAGCTTGCGCAGACAGATTCTGCACATATCAAACTTACGATAGTACGCACGAGGCCGACCACAGATCGGACAGCGGTTATACTTTCTCACCTTAAACTTCTGAGGCCCTGCGGCCTTATTGCGCATCGATTTCTTTGCCACGAGTTTCCTCCGCTATGCAGCTACATTCTGTTTCCGGAACGGCATCCCCATTCCGGCAAGCAGGGCACGTCCTTCTTCATCAGTGCGCGCCGTGGTGACGATCGTCACGTTCATACCCTTGATCTTGTCAATCTGCTCGATATCGATCTCGGGAAAAATCAACTGTTCACGAATACCCAGGGTGTAATTTCCCCGGCCATCGAAAGCCTTGGGAGAAACACCTTTGAAGTCCCTGACGCGGGGCAACGCGACGTTGATCAGTCGATCAAGAAATTCATAAGCCCGATCGCGGCGCAATGTCACCATGACACCGATCGGCATCTCTTCACGCAACTTGAACTGGGCAATCGACTTCTTGGCACGGGTGATAACAGCCTTCTGGCCGGTAATGCGTGACATCTCCTCTACAGCCGACTCCAGAATTTTCACATTCTGAATGGCTTCACCGAGCCCCATGTTCACGACCACTTTTTCAACGCGCGGTACTTCCATCACGTTCTTGAGCTGAAGTTCCTGTTTCAACTTCTCAACCAGCTCGTTCTGATATATTTCTTTGAGCCTTGCCATGAAAAACTCCGTTAATTGTTCACGATCTCGTTACACTTCTTGCAGAAGCGGACCTTGCTGCCATCATCAAGCACCTTGATACCCGTACGAGTCGGCTTGCTGCAACCCGGGCAGAGGACCTGGACATTCGAGATAGCGATCGGCGCTTCTTTCTCAATGATACCGCCCTCGTTATTCGCCTGGCTTGGGCGAGTGTGACGCTTGACCACATTCAGATTCTCTACGAGAACCCGGCTCTTTTCAGGCAGAACGCGCAAGACCTTGCCGCTCTTGCCTTTATCTTTCCCGGCGACAACCATCACCAGGTCATCTTTTTTAACATGGAGTTTTATGACTGCCATGGCGTTTATACTCCCAGCGTTTAAAGGACCTCAGGGGCCAGTGATACAATTTTCATAAACCGCTTGGCGCGAAGCTCGCGGGCGACAGGCCCGAAAATACGGGTACCGACCGGCTCTCCGGTTGCGTTAACCACAACTGCGGAATTATTGTCAAAGCGGATATAGGTGCCGTCAGGGCGGTTCACCTCTTTGGCGGTACGCACAATCACGGCCCGGACGACTTCGCCCTTCTTTACCTTGGAATTGGGCATCGCCTCTTTAACGGAACAGACGATAATGTCACCGATACCTGCATATTTGCGCTTGGACCCGCCAAGGACCTTAATGCAGCAGAGCTTCCGGGCTCCGGAATTATCTGCAACAGTAAGTGTACTCTGCATCTGAATCATGGCCACTATCTCCTAAACGATGACGTTTTTCTCGAGAATTTCACGAACCCGCCACCGCTTGTCCTTTGACAGGGGGCGCGTTTCCACAATCAGGACCTTGTCGCCAGCGGCACAGGCGTTCTGCTCATCATGTGCCTTGTAAGTGACGCGACGCTTGATGTACTTTTTATACACTGCGTGCTTAACCATATTGTCAACCTTGACAACCACGGTCTTGTCCATCTTGTCACTTACGACAATCCCGACTCTTTCCTTGCTTTTTCCACGTTCTTTTATCATTGCCGTCCTCGTATGATCGGATTAGCTGCGCTTCTCAGCAATCACGGTTTTGATCCTGGCAATCTCCCTGCGCACCTGTGAGATGCGTGAGGTGTTTTCCAGATGTCCGGTGTGCAGTTGGAACTTCAGGTTAAACATCTCCTGATTCAGCTCTGCAACCTCTGCATTAAGTTCTTCAGCTGTCTTGCTGCGCATTTCCTCAGCCTTCATGCCCGGCCTCCTCACGCACCACGATTTTGGTTCTCATTGGCAGTTTATGGGCACCAAGGCGAAAGGCTTCACGCGCGATCTCCTCGGTAACGCCCTGCATTTCATAAAGGATCATCCCCGGACGAACGACGCAGACCCAGCTGTCCGGCGCCCCCTTGCCTTTACCCATACGAGTCTCGGCAGGCTTGCGGGTCAACGACTTATCAGGAAATGCACGGATCCAGATCTGGCCGCCACGTTTGATGTAGCGGGTCATGGCACGACGGGCAGCCTCAATCTGACGCGACGAGAGCCAGCCACACTCGAGGGCCTGCAGACCATAATCCCCGAAGTTCAAGTCGGTACCACCAGGCGCAGCGCCTGTCATGCGACCTTTGAACTGTTTTCTATGCTTAACCTTCTTGGGCATTAACATGGTAGATAAACTCCTGAACTATTACTTATTACTCGTGGCCCTTATCGCCCAGGATCTCTCCCTTGAATATAAGGACCTTGACACCGATGATGCCATAGGTTGTCTTGGCTTCCGCAAACCCGTAGTCGATATCAGCACGCAGCGTGTGCAGAGGCACACGACCTTCACGGTACCATTCACGTCGACTCATCTCAGCACCACCCAGGCGTCCGGAGCATTCGATCTTGATCCCTTCGGCACCGAACTTCAGAGACTGGCTGACGGCCTTTTTCATGGCCCGACGGAAAGCGACTCTTCGTACCAGTTGGAGCGCGACATTTTCGGCAACCAGCTGGGCATCAATCTCAGGCTTGCGAACCTCCTGGATATTGATGAAGACCTCTTTGTCGGTCAACTTGGCGAGCTCTTTTTTGAGCATTTCTACTTCAGAGCCCTTCTTGCCAATGATGATCCCGGGGCGCGCGGCAAAGATATTGATCTTGGCCTTGCCGGCAGCACGCTCGATTTCAACCTTCGAAATACCTGCATGATACAGGCGTTCTTTCAAATAATTACGCAGCTTGAGATCTTCATGCAGCAGCTTTGAGTAATCTTTCTCAGCGTACCAGTTGGATTCCCATGTGCGAATCACGCCTAAGCGAAATCCTATCGGATGAACTTTCTGACCCAAAACAAACCTCCTCGAGGGTTACTTCTCGTCCAGGACCACGGTAATGTGGCTGGTCGGCTTACGAATTTTGGTTGCCCGGCCTTGTGCGCGCGGCATAAAGCGCTTCAGGACAGGACCCTGGTCAACTAACACCGCCTTGACAAACAGCCGATCAACATCTGAAACACCCTTTTGCTCGGCGTTGGCGATTGCCGAGCGCACAAGCTTGGCAACAACATCAGCCGGGCGTTGAGGAGAGAACTTCAGAATGTTCAGAGCCTCCTGCACATCCTTGCCGCGGAGCATATCGACGACCAGGCGTGTCTTCTGAGGCGACAGGCGCGCATATTTCAATTTCGCACTAGCTTCCATGTGCTGGTACTCCCTCAGCTACAATAAAGACTTATTTTCTCTTGTTCGAGCCATGACCGTAGTAGGTCCGGGTCGGAGCAAATTCACCAAGTTTGTGACCGACCATGTTCTCGGTCACGAACACCGGAATGAACTTTTTGCCATTGTGAACGGCAAATGTCATACCGACAAAATCAGGAAGAATCGTGGAACGTCGTGACCAGGTCTTGATCACCTTATGGGAACCACTTTCAGTATTTTCGATTTTACGCATCAGGCTCGCTTCAACGTAAGGGCCTTTTTTAATCGATCTCGCCACGGTCGTCTCCTATTCTCGTTACTTGGTCCGGCGGCGGACGATAAAGCGATCTGTCCGCTTGTTGGAACGTGTCTTGTACCCTTTGGTCGGGACACCCCAAGGCGTTACAGGGTGGCGGCCACCAGAGCTCTTGCCTTCACCACCGCCGTGTGGGTGGTCAACCGGGTTCATGGCGACACCGCGTGATTGCGGGCGCTTGCCAAGCCAACGGTTACGACCGGCTTTGCCGAGCTTGATATTCTCATGATCCGTGTTACCGACCTGACCAACGGTTGCGCAGCAATCCTGGAGCACCAGGCGGACCTCGCCGGAGGGGAGTCGAAGCTGAGCGTACTTGCCTTCCTTGGCCGCGATCATCGCATAAGTACCGGCGCTGCGGGCCAGCTGACCGCCCTTGCCGACTCTCAACTCGACATTATGCACCCAGGTACCAAGCGGTATTGCGCGAATCGGCAGGGCATTGCCGGGCACGATATCGGCCCTCTCGCTGGCAACGATAACGTCGCCGACCTTGATGCCGACCGGAGCCAGGATGTAACGCTTTTCGCCGTCCAGGTAATTCAAGAGGGCGATACGCGCCGACCGGTTCGGGTCATATTCAATCGAGACGACCTTGGCCGAGACCTCTCGCTTGTCGCGTTTGAAGTCTATAATCCTGTACTTCCGCTTGTGCCCACCACCAGTATGTCGCTTGGTAATCCGGCCCGTGTTGTTACGACCGCCGGAATTCTTCAGCGGTGCCAACAGTGACTTTTCCGGAGTTGATGTCGTGATTTCCTCGAAATTCGAGGCGGTCATGTGACGTCGACCCGCAGATGTCGGCTTAAACTTTTTGATCCCCATTATTGTTACTCCGTCAGATGGATATCAGACTTACTAAACACCAAAAAAATCGATGGTGCCTTCCGCCAGGGTCACGTATGCCTTCTTGACATTGGAACGCTTGCCAAAGTTGCGACCGGTGCGCTTGAGCTTGCCGGCAACGATCATGGTGCGGACTTCCTGCACCTTGACGTTGAAGGCACGTTCAACAGCCTGCCTGATTTCGACCTTGTTGCTGTTCATGGCAACCTCAAATGCCACCACGTTGCCAGTCTCTTTCATCAGGTTGGACTTTTCCGTAATCAGGGGTTTCCTGATAATCTGATGCAAAGGTTTCATTTTGCCAGGACTCCTTCTATCTGGTCGATCGCAGCTTCGGTCATGACCAGGTTAGGATACTTCAGGATGTCATAGACGTTGACGCCCTCGGCACGCAGCACTTTGACAAAAGGCAGGTTGCGGGCTGACAACTCGAGATTCGTGTTCTCACCATCAACCACGATCAGGGCCTTTTTCAATTCAAAGCGGTCGAGAACCTCGGTGAACCCCTTGGTGCTGATTTGCTCCAGGTCGAGACCATTGACAACGGTCATGCATTCTCCCTTGTAGCGGGCAGAAAGAGCAGAGCGCAGCGCGGACTGCTTGACCTTGCGGTTCAACTTGAATTTGTAGTCGCGGGGAGTCGGTCCGAAGACCACGCCACCACCGACATGGTTCGGTGCTGTCGGCGTACCCTGACGGGCATTGCCAGTGCCCTTCTGCTTATAGGGCTTCTTGCCGCCACCGCGTACTTCGCCGCGGCTTTTGACCTTGGCAGTACCCTGTCGCCTTGCGGCAAGCTGGTAACGAACCATATCGTGCAACAGGTATTCCTTGACGTCCGCGTTGAAAACTTCTTCAACCAGATCCCGTTCGGATACCTGCTTGCGGTTCATGTCATATACAACAATCTTTGCCATAACTAAACTCCGGCACTCATACTGGTAATTGTCACTTGGCCTTGAAGGTCTTGCGCAGCATCACCAGACCATGGTTTGGCCCCGGGATGGCACCCTTGATCAGAACCAGGTTCTGCTCAGGACGAACTTCAACGATTTCCAGACCCTGCTGGGTAACACGTGCGTTACCCATCTGACCCGGCATCTTCTTGCCCTTATGGACACGTGCCGGCCAGGCGCTCATTCCGATCGAACCAGGTGCCCGGTGGAACCTGGAGCCGTGCGTTGCACGTCCGCCGGAGAAACCCCAACGTTTGATGACACCCTGGAAGCCTTTACCTTTGCTGGTTCCGGTCACGTCAATGACGTCACCTGGCTTGAAAACCGCGTCGCAGGTAATCTGGTCGCCGACCTGGTAGTCGTCAACATTCTCGGCACTTAGCTCGCGCAGGTAAGCAAAAGCCCCCTGGTCTGCCTTTTTGAAGTGCCCCATCATAGGTTTGGACGCACGATGGGTTTTCTTGGCTGAGAAGCCGACCTGCAGAGCGTTATAACCATCAGCGGATTCCGTCTTTTTCTGCAAGACGGTACAGGGGCCTGCCTCCACCACGGTCACCGGTACACGGCGGCCATCGGCTACGAAGACCTGGGTCATGCCCAGTTTTTTACCCAAAATTCCCTGAATCATCACTTTACCCTTAACTCACTGTTACAGCTTGATCTCGACGTCGACACCGGCAGAGAGGTCCAGTTTCATTAAAGCATCAACCGTTTGCTGGGTCGGCTCGACGATATCAAGCAGGCGCTTATGTGTACGCATCTCGAACTGCTCGCGGCTCTTCTTGTCAACATGCGGGCCACGCAGCACGCAGTACTTGTTGATCACTGTCGGCAGCGGAATCGGCCCGGCCACTCTGGCTCCGGTACGCTTGGCGGTATCGACGATTTCATTGACCGACTGGTCAAGCAACTTGTGATCATATGCCTTGAGGCGGATACGAATCTTCTGACTCTGCATGGTCTCGTCCTTAAATTACTCGATAATATCGCTGACAACACCGGCGCCAACTGTACGGCCACCTTCGCGGATGGCGAAACGCAGCTCTTTGTCCATCGCGATCGGGGTGATCAGGTCAACAGTGATAGCAATGTTGTCA
>Ga0210074_1000304_pt1 | contig 18562 bp, 11 predicted proteins | sample China_Galinas_Co_FD_184860 | JGI IMG/M metagenome (GOLD analysis project Ga0210074, IMG submission 184860) | Wetland microbial communities from San Francisco Bay, California, USA, that impact long-term carbon sequestration -... | ecosystem: Environmental > Aquatic > Marine > Wetlands ... | reverse complement strand
TCCCTGCTTCGGGCTCCACGGCCGGTACTGTTTGTCTCCCATGGGCCGATTTTCTCCCACGTGAAGCTCTTGCGCTACCCCTGCGCTCGACCCCCTGGCGGTGGATCTATGCGGTACATGCTCCTAGCGAGCAACACGAGCGGGAGGCCCGCCAGTGAGCCGCGGATCGTGATGGGTCTTTCACTCGGATTCGTCATGGACTGCCATCTCCTTTCCAGTCGGTACTAGGTGATGGTGGTCGGACCTTTGCGCACAACAGCATATAAGAACTTGACGTCTATCGTAAGGGTCAGATGATGTCGAGCACGGCAGGGTATACTTCCGTTGCATGGAAACCCTCCTCAGCGTCGCCCTCGGTCTCGGACTGGCGGCCGCTTGCGGCTTCCGGGTGTTCGTGCCGCTTCTGGTGATGAGCGTGGCGGTGCGGAGCGGGCACATGGCGGTGACGCCGTCGTTCGGCTGGGTGGCGAGCGACGTGGCGCTGGTCTGCTTCGCGGTGGCCACGGTGCTCGAGCTCGCGGCGTACTACATCCCGTGGGTGGACAACCTGCTGGACACGGTGGCGACACCGGCCGCGGTGATCGCCGGGATCTTGGTGACGGCGTCGGTGATCACCGACATGAGCCCGTTCCTGCGCTGGACGTTGGCGGTTCTGGCGGGTGGTGGGGTGGCCACGGGGGTCCAGGCGGTGACGGTGGCCGGGCGGCAGGTGTCGAGCTGGACCACGTTCGGCCTGGGAAATCCACTGGTGGCGACCCTGGAGGCGTTCGGTGCGGTGGTGATGGCGGTGCTGTCGATCCTCTTGCCGCTGGCGGCCGTGGGGCTCCTGGCCCTGCTGTTCGTCCTCGCGTTGCGGCGGCTCCTGTTCCGGCAGCCGCGGCCGGCGACGGCGGGTGGCCCCGCTCCGGGCGCCTTCGGAGATCCTCCTTCCTGAGTCTCCGGTGCCAGATCGCTGGAAGATCTGGATCGACACCGGGGGGACGTTCACGGACTGCCTCGGGATCGATCCCCGGGGGACGCTCCGCCGGGTCAAGGTGCTCTCGTCGAGCGCTCTCCGGGGGCGGGTGCTGCGTGCCGACGGCTCGGCTCCGGGCGTCCTCGAGATCGAGGCCGAGTGGGCCGCGCCGCCGGCGGGCGATCCTGCCGACGCCGCGCCCCTGTTCGCAGGCTGTCGCTTCCGCGTCCTGCGGCCGGGCCATGGCACCCCGCTCCAGAGCCAGCCGAACCGCACCCTGCTGATCGACGGTGTCGAGTCGCTGCCTCGAGGACCTGCCGGGGAGAGTGGAGCGCCTGCCTCCGTGGGCCGCGGCCTGCTCCGGCTGAGCGAGCCGGCGTCGGAGGTCGAAGCCGGCGACGTGTTCGAGCTCCTGTCGCCGGAGGAGGCGCCGGTGCTGGCCGCCCGTCTCCTTACCCGCACGCCCCAGGGGCGGCCACTGCCCGCGGTCGATCTGCGGCTGGCGACGACCCGCGGCACCAATGCGCTGCTCGAGCGGAAGGGCGCACCGACGGTCCTCTTCGTGACCCGCGGGTTCGGTGACCTCCTGGTCATCGGCGACCAGGCCCGGCCCGACCTGTTCGCCCTGGCGGTGGAGAAGCCGGCGCCGCTCTACCGCCAGGTCGTCGAGGTGGACGAGCGGCTGGCCGCGGACGGTGCGGTGCTCCGGCCGCTCGATCCGGAAGACGGGGAGCTGGCGCGCCGCCTGGACGGGCTGCTCGAGGCCGGGATCGACAGCGCAGCCGTCGCTCTCCTCCACAGCTACCTCCGGCCCGAGCACGAGCAGGCCCTCGGCGAGCGGCTGGAGCGTGCGGGGTTCACCCACGTCTCCCTGTCATCCGACCTGGCACCGCTGATCAAGATCTTGCCCCGAGCCGAGACCGCCGTAGTCGACGCCTATCTGGCACCGATCATCGGGAAGTACCTCGAGCGTGTGCTGGAGGTTCTGCCGCCGGCGGCGACCCTCCACGTGATGACCAGCGCCGGTGGGCTGGTGTCTGCCGGGGAGTACCGGGCCAAGGACAGTCTCCTCTCCGGGCCGGCGGGGGGCGTGGTCGGCGCCGCGGAGGCCGGACGTCGATCCGGCTTCCCCCGGGTGATCAGCTTCGACATGGGGGGCACGTCGACCGACGTGGCCCGGGTCGACGGCGCCTACGAGTACCTGTTCGAGCACCGGGTGGGGGACGCCCGCCTGGTGGCGCCGGCGCTGGCGATCGAGACGGTGGCCGCGGGTGGCGGCTCGATCTGCCGTTTCGAGGCCGGCCGGCTGCTGGTCGGGCCGGAGAGCGCGGGAGCGAGCCCGGGCCCGGCGTGCTACGGCGCCGGCGGTCCGTTGACCCTGACCGACGTCAACCTGCTCCTCGGCCGCCTGGACCCCGACCGGTTCGGCATCCCGGTGGACCGCGCGGCGGCGGAGCAGCGCCTGGACGAGCTGGTCGCCGCCGTCGAGTCCAGTCGGGTGCGGGCCGGTTGGGAGGGGGACGGCCCGCGAAGCGGCGAAGACGAGGCGCCGGCCGCGGCCGAGGCGCTCCTCGCCGGCTGCCTGGAGATCGCCGACGAGCGCATGGCGGACGCGGTACGACGCATCTCGCTCCGCCGAGGCTACGACCCGTCCGATTATGCGCTGGTGGCCTTCGGCGGCGCCGGCGGCCAGCACGCCTGCTCCCTCGCCGACCTCCTGGGCATCCGCCACGTGATCGTGCCGGCGGACGCGGGGCTGCTCTCGGCGGTCGGCCTGGGCGCGGCGGTGGTCGAGCGTTTCGCCCAGCGCCAGGTGCTGGAGCCGCTGGAGAGCGTCGGGCTCCGCCTGTCCACGCTGCTCACGGAGCTGGCGGAGGAGGCACACCAGGCGGTGCGGTCGGAGGGCATTCCGGCCGAGGACGTTGTCGTCCGGCGGCGGATCGTCTACCTGCGGCTCGCCGGCCAGGAGTCGACCGTGCCGGTCGAGCTCGACGGGTGTGACTCGGCCGGGGCGACCGGCGCGGCCGACGCAGCGGCACTAGGCGGCGCGGTGGCGGAGCGCTTCGCCGCCGCCTACAGCACGCTCTACGGCTACCCGCCGCCGGCCCGGCCGGTCGAGGTGGAGTCGGTCCGGGTGGTCGCCTCCTCGCGCCCGCCGGCTCCCGCGGCCGTCGCGGCGGCCGGGACCGGGCGACAGGCGTCGTCGGCTCGGGTCCGCCGGGTCCTGTTCGATGGCCGCTGGTGCGAGGCGCCGGTCTACGACCGCGCGACCCTGGCCCCGGGCGATCGGCTGGCCGGACCCGCGCTGGTCTTCGAGCGGCACGCGGCGACGGTGGTGGCGCCGGCGTGGAGGGCGGCACTGGACGGCGCCGGGAACCTGGTGCTCGACCGGGTGGAGGAGGCCGCGGCCGCCCGCGACCCGTCTTCGAGGAGGCGGTTGTGAGACCGCGGGCCGTCGTCGAGGAGCTGTTCACGGCACGGTTCGAGGCCGTCGCGCGGGAGATGGGCGAGCTCCTCCGGCGGACGGCGCTCTCGACCAACGTCAAGGAGCGGCTCGACTTCTCCTGCGCGCTGCTCGACCCGGCAGGTGAGCTGGTGGTGAACGCACCCCACATTCCGGTCCACCTGGGTGCCTTGGGCCTCTGCGTGCGCCGGGTGGCGGAGGCGCTGGACCTGGCTCCGGGGGACGTGGTCGTGACCAACAGCCCGGGCTTCGGCGGCTCCCACCTGCCGGACGTCACCGTGGTAGCACCGGTTCACGAGGAGGAGGACGGCGGATCGCTGGTCGGCTACGTCGCCAACCGTGCCCACCACGCGGAGATCGGGGGGACCCGGCCCGGCTCGATGCCACCGGACGCGACCTGCCTGGCGGAGGAGGGAGTGGTCCTGCCGCCGACCCGGGTGATCGAGGCGGGCACGCCACGGTGGGAGCGCGTCCGGAAGATGCTGACCGAGGCCCCGTACCCGACGCGCAACCCGGCGGAGAACCTGGCGGACCTGGAGGCGCAGGTCGCTTCCAACCACCGGGGCGCCGACGCCCTGCGGTCGCTGGTGCGGGCCCACGGCCGGGAGACGGTCGGCGAGCAGATGGGCATCCTCGCCGGCCGGGCCGCCGAGCGGCTGGGTGAAGCGCTCGGACGCCTGGGGGACGGCGTCTTTCGGGCCGTGGAGCGGCTCGACGACGGCGCCCCGCTCGCCGTGACGCTGACGGTGGAGGCGGGGCGGGCGTCGCTCTCGTTCGACGGCTCGGCGCCGGTCCACCCCGGCAACCTGAACGCCACCCCGGCCGTGGTCCGGAGCGCGGTCCTCTACGTGCTCCGGTTGCTGGTTCGCGGGCCCTTGCCGCTCAACGAGGGGCTGCTCCGTCCGGTGGAGCTGTCGATCCCGCCCGGAATCCTGTCGCCGGAGTTCCCCGACGACCCGCGGCGGGCGCCGGCCGTGGTCGGCGGCAACGTCGAGACCAGCCAGCGCCTGGTGGACACCCTGATCAAGGCGCTCGGCATCGCCGCCTGCAGCCAGGGGACGATGAACAACGTCCTCTTCGGCACGGACCGGTTCGGCTACTACGAGACGGTCTGCGGCGGGGCGGGCGCGACGGCGGGAGCGGACGGGGCGTCGGCGGTGCACACCCACATGACCAATACCCGGATCACGGACCCGGAGGTGCTGGAGCGGCGCTACCCGGTGCGGCTCGAGCGCTTCGCCGTGCGCCGTGGCTCGGGTGGCGCCGGCGCGCACCGGGGCGGCGACGGCACGGTGCGCGAGCTGGTGTTTCTCGAGCCCATGATGCTGTCGCTCCTGACCCAGCATCGGGTGGAGCGGCCCTACGGTGTGGCCGGTGGTGGCGCCGGGGCGCCGGGCGCGCAACGGCTGGTGCGTGCCAACGGGGAGGAGATCGCCCTGGCTTCGGTCGACGGCTGCGAGGTCCAGCCCGGGGACCGCCTGGTCCTGGAGACCCCGGGGGGCGGCGGGTGGGGGAGCCCATGAGGCGCCTGGCGTCGGTCATCCTGTGGTCGGTCATCGCGGCCGCCTTCATCGGGCCGGGGACGGTGACTACTGCGGCCCTGTCGGGTGCCTCCCACGGCGTGGCGCTGCTCTGGGCGCTCGGCTTCTCGACGGTGGCGACCCTGGTGCTTCAGGAGGCGAGCGCCCGGCTGACGGCGGCCTCCGGCCGCGACCTGGCGGCGGCGTTGCGGGAGAGCTACCACCACGGCCCCGCGGGCGCGCTGGTCCTGGCGCTGGTCATCGGATCGATCGGCCTCGGGTGCGCGGCATACGAGGCGGGCAACCTGCTCGGGGCGGCGGCCGGCGCGCAGCTCATCCTCGGCCTCTCGCCCGCGGTGCTGGCACTCGTCGCCGGCGCCGTGGCCGCGGTGCTCCTCTGGGTCGGCGCGCCGCGCGCGGTCGCCAACTGCCTGGCGGCGCTCGTCGCCTTGATGGGCGTGGCGTTCCTGGTGACCGCCGCGTCCGTGCTGCCGGCGGCCGGCGATCTCCTCCGGGGGCTGCTGGTCCCCACGGTGCCCGCGGAGCCGCCCGGTGCGGGTCTCCTGGTGCTCGGCCTGGTGGGGACGACGGTCGTGCCGTACAACCTCTTTCTGGGCTCCGGTCTCGCCGCCGGCCAGCGCCTGTCCGAGATCCGCTTCGGACTGGCCGTTGCGGTGGTCTTCGGCGGCGTCATCTCGATGGGCGTCCTGGTGGTCGGCGCGGCGGTCCCCGGCGAGCTCAGCTTCGCCGCCGTGGCCACGACCCTGGCCGAGCGTCTCGGCCCCTGGGCCTCCGGGCTGTTCGGCTGGGGGCTAGCGGCGGCGGGGCTTTCGTCGGCGGTGACCGCACCGCTGGCGGCCGCGCTGACCGCAAGGGGCTTGTTCGGTGAGGGCGCGGACGATCCCCGCTGGGCGCCGGCGTCGTGGCGCTACCGCGGGGTGTGGATCACGGTCCTCGGGGTGGGCGTCGGCTTCGGGGTCAGCGCGGTCAAGCCGGTGCCGGCGATCCTGCTGGCCCAGGCGCTCAACGGGGTGCTGTTGCCGGTGGCGGCGATCTTCCTCTTCCTGGCGGTCAACGACCGCCGGTTGATGGGGGAGGAGGCGTTGAACGGCGCCTTCGCCAACCTGCTGACCACGGCGGTGGTCGTCGTCACCGTGGTTCTGGGCACCTCCGGCGTGCTCCGGGCGGGCGCCGCGGCGCTCGGGCGGAGCGCGCCCGGGGAGCAGACGCTGCTCACGGTCTCGGGTACCGTCGCCGTGCTCGCCGCGGTGCCCCTCGCCTGTGCGCTGATCAGGCGCCGCCGGAGAGGCGATCCGCCTCCCGGGACGATGGACCCACACGCCTGACCCACCCCCGGCCGGCGTGGCGTCAGTCCTCGCCGACCGTCCCCCATGAGCGCCGCCTCGGCCGTGGAGGCGGGAGCCGCGGAGTCAACGCCGCCGCCACTGGCGGAGCACTTCGTAGAGGGCGATGCCGACCGTGGTGGCCAGGTTCAGCGAACGGAGCTCCGGGTCGGCCATCGGCAGGCGGAGGAGGCGGTCCCGGTGACGCTCCCGGATCTCCGGCTCCAGGCCGACGCTCTCGCGGCCGAAGACGAGCACCACGCGCTCCGGGAAGTCCACGTCCCACAGCGTCCGCTCGCCCTCGGTGGAGAAGAAGTAGGCCTCCCCGAGCGCGGGAAGGGTCTCCTCGAACGCCGTCCAGCTCGGCCACACGCGGGGCGCTACCCGGGGCCAGTAGTCGAGGCCGGCCCGGCGGACCTGCCGGGCGTCGAGGGAGAAGCCGAGGGGCCTGACCAGGTGGAGCTGCGCGCCGGCGCCGAGGCAGGTGCGGCCCGCGGCGCCGGCGTTGAAGTGGATCTCCGGGTGGATGAGGGCGACGTGGAGCGAGGAGCGGGACATCGGGCGGGCAGTGTACCCGCCCGCGCCCATCCTGGTGGGGTCTCAGTGGAGCTTGACCTGGACCTCTCCGACGCCGTTGTCGACCTCGATGTGGGCATCGCCCGGGCCGTCGGACCAGTCGAGGCTGTGGCTGATGAAACCGTGGCCGCCGAACCGGCGGTCGCCGGCGTGGAGCTCCACCTCCCCGACGCCGGTGTCCAGGCTGACCGATCGCACCGCTGCTTCGGCGGTGTCGACGTTGATCTCGCCGACGCCGTTGTCGATCTCGATGTTCGCCTCCATGCCGTTGACGTTCATCTCACCGACTCCCCAGTCGATCTCCAGGTTGCGGTCCCGGGGGATCTCGAGGCGGGTCTCGGTCTGCAGGCCGCGGTGGCCGATCTTCGGCCAGTCCTCGATCCGGACCTTCAGAGTTGCCCCGTCCTGGTAGATGGACACGTCGACGTCCTCGGCGACCGACCGGCACTGCGCGGTGTCCTTGCGGCACTTGAAGACGATCCGGGCCCGCACCGTGTCGCTGCCCGTGCCGACCACCTCGACCTCGCCCGTTGAGCCGTGCAACGAAACCGCCGTCACGTCGGCGGCCGGCAGGTCCTTCTCGATCGTCCGCACCCGGACGTTGTCGTCGGCGGCCGCGGGCCCGGCCGCCAGCAGGATGGCGGCGAGGGCGAAGGTCAGTTTGACGATGGCGCCGCGATGGGGGCGTGTGGCGGCGGTTGTGTCTCGAGGGCTGGACGGGGGGTGCTCGGTCATCGGTAGTCCTCCAGGAGGTCATTGAATGGAGCGATCAGGGGAACACTACGCGCGGCACCCTGGGAAAGTTACACGGAGCGGCCCGACGAAAAAAAAGGACCGGGTCCTGGGAGAGACCCGGTCCGCAAGGGACGGGAGCGAGCGTTCGCCTGAAATCGTCAGGCGGAGCTAGGAGGTCGAGGGGCTTCGGCGGGCCCCTCGCGCTCGTTCGTCAGTACATGGAGGATCAGTCGTCCCCTCCATCGTCGCCACCGTTCTTCTTGCCGACGATCTTGACGTCTTCCTGGAGCTCGAAGCTGTCGGCTCCGTCGTTGGCGGTGAGGCTCAGGGTGACCGTGTGCTCGGTCCCCGGCTGGGGGTTGTCGATCAGGTCGAGCACCTGGTTCTTCGGGAACTGGGCGCGGACGTGATCACCCTCGAGACGGGCGGTGGTCGCGGCCAACGGATCCGCTTCGGAGTTGTCACCCGAGAGCATGATCGAGTCGAGGTCGATCATGCCGAGGCCATCGCCCCGCACGAAGGCGGTCACGGAGCCTTTCGCCCCGGCGAAGTTGGTGTTCCAGCTATCCGGGGAGATCTGGAGCTCGAGGTTGCCGACCTGGTCGCCGGAACCGTCGTCCCCACCCTGGTCGCCGCCGCCGTCGTCGCTGCCGCTGTCGTCCTCGATGGTGATGGTGTCGTCGAGGGTCTGGACGTCCGTCACCCCGTCAACCTCGAAGGCCAGCGTGACGGTGTGCATGGAGCCCGGTTGGGGATCGTCGAGCAGGTCGAGGACCTGGTTCTTGGCGAAGCTGGCGCGCACGTGGTCGCCCTGGCGGGTCGCCGCCAGCGGCTCGAGCGGCATGGCGTCGGCGTTGTCCCCTTCGAGGGTGATCGAGTCGAGCAGGACCTTGTCGAACCCGGTGCCCCGGATGAACGCCTCCACCGTACCGTTGGCGTGGTCGTAGTTGAGGTTCCAGGAGTCCGGGTCGACCTCGAGCTGAAGATCGAGCTCCACCGTGCCGCCACCGCCGCCCATGCCGTCATCCGCACCGTTGCGATCGATGTTGTCGACCGAGGCGGTCGAACCGGAGACGGTCACTTCGATGCGGATCGACTCGTTCGGCTGGACGCCGTTGATGCCGACCGTCGCCGTGCCGCTGCTGGTCTCGAACATCACGGTGATGTTGCCTTCCGGCACGCCGGAGAGCGAGAACGAGCCATCCGCGGCGGCGACCGTCGACAGGGACGTTCCCGCGATCTGCACCGTGACGCCCGAACCCGAGCTGTCCGCCGCCGCCAGGGGCGACGGGGACTGGGTCGCCGCCCGGCCGATCCCGGAGCGCGTCCCGCCGGGCGCGAACGCGGACGAGCCGGCGGACAGGCTGCTGCCACCGGTCGAGCCGGTGACGGACACCTGGCCGGACAGCGAAGCGGTGCCGTTGGCGACCGGAGGAGGCGGCGCGGTCGGGCTGCTACTGCCACCGCCGCCACCACCGCACGCCACGGCCACGAGGAGTGGCAGAAGGCAAGCGATTGCCAGAAGCGCTCGCGACGGAGTAGGGGTTCGTGGGGTCCTGGGAACGAACGGTTTGCGGGACATGGGATCCTCCTTCTCCACTTCGGAACGGGACACGGGGCCAGCTGCGCCCCTCGAAATAGCGACATCCAAATAGGTGGAACTCAGTATTGTCGCTCGGGTTTAGGCTGTCAAGGGGAGGAGCAAGATGCGGACCACAGCCCAGAGGGGCGTGGCCGGACAGCGGGGAGGTGGAGGAGGGGGCCGTCAGCGCACGCGCCGGCGGCGGTTGCGGATGTAGTCGGCGAGGATGAACTCGCCCAGGTTGTAGGGCGAGGCGAAGTAGGCCCGCCCCCGGTTGACCCGCGTCAACTTCTCGACGAAGTCGGTCAGCATCGGGTCGGTGGCGAGCATGAAGGTGGTGATGACTACCTGCTGGCGCCGGCACATGTCGGCCTCGTCGAGGGTCTTGTTGACGATCTTCATGTCGAGGCCGAAGGGGTTCTTGTACACCTGGCCGCCTTCGGTGATCGCCGACGGCTTGCCGTCCGTGATGAGGAAAATTTGCCGGTTCGGCTGGCGCTGGCGGGAAAGAATTCCCCGGGCGAGACGCAGCGCGTCCCGGGTGTTGGTGTGGTACGGCCCGGCGTCGATGTACGGAATTTCGGAGAGCGTGATCCGCTCCGCCCGATCCCCGAACAGCAGCACGTCGAGGGAGTCCTTCGGGTACTTGCTGGTGATCAGCTCCGTGAGAGCGAGGGCCACCGTCTTGGCCGGGGTGATCCGGTCCTCGCCATAGAGGATCATCGAGTGGGAGACGTCGATCGCCAGCACGGTGGCGCAGGCGGTCAGGTGCTCGGTCTCATGGACCTCCAGGTCATCCTCGGTCAGCTCGAGCTCGCCGCGGGTCCGCTTGAGGGCGTTGTGGAGCGAGCGCCCCGCGTCCAGGTGGTGGAGGTTGTCGCCGAAGCGCCAGGAGCGGGTCTCGGGGAGCCGTTCGATCCCTTCTCCCGCGGACCGGACCGGGTGGTAACCGGGGCCGGACCGGGTGAGGCCGGAGAAGACGTCCTCGAAGGCGCTTCGCCGGATGCGCCGTTCACCGGTCGTGGTCAGTTGCAGACCGCCCTCGCCGTCGCGACCGACCACGTTTTGCTCCTCGAGTGAGGCGAAGAACGCCTCCAGGTCCACCTTCTGGTCGAGGTAGCCGCGGCGCTGGAGCTCGCGCATCCAGTCCATGGCCTGTTCCGGATCGCCGCCCGACGCCAGCACGAGCTGGTTGAACAGGCGCATCAGGTCGAGCCCCGCCAGCAGAGACCGGAGGAGCTCCGGGTCGAGGTAGCGGTAGCGGTGCCTCATCCGCCTCCGTGGGGCCCTCCATGGGGTCGGAGCAGGTGGAACTTGACCATCTCCTTGTAGCTCACCTGGCTGTCCAGGTCCTGGCGGGCGAGCTTCAGGTGCTGGTGGAGGCCCTCGAGGATCATCTCGGCGTGGAGTGCCTGGAGCGGCGTCGTGGTGCCGCCGTGCTCGGACGCCAGCTCCCACAGGCCCGGCACGCGGCGGAGCTCGGCCAGGTACTCGGCGACCGGCTGCTCGTCGTCCAGGGTCACACTGTTGCCGTCCGCGAACCAGGCGACGATCTCGGCGTACGGCCCCACGTCCTCCTCGCCGCCGCTGCCGATCCCCTTGCCGATCTCCGGGAACCGCCGGTCGAACACCCGCTGGACCGCCTCGCCGACCAGCTTGCGGGCGACCACCTCGGCGCCCTGCTGCTCCCCCTCGTAGACCATCTCCACCTTGCCGGTGATCGCCGGCAGCAGCATGTGGAGGTCGCAAAGGCGCGGGTAGACCGGGCATTCGCCGGTCGACAGCGCGCGCCGCTCGAGGTTCGAGGCCAGGAGCTCCATGGCGGAGATCGACACCCGCGCCGAGACGCCGGAGGCCTGGTCGACCAGGTCGCTCTCGCGGGCGACGAAGGCGATCTCCTCGACCAGCAGGCGGACCTCCTCGGGGATGACCACGTCGTCGCCCCGTTCCGTCCACGCTTCCTGGCGGGTGATGTCGGCGGCGATCGAGGTCTCGGGCGGGTAGTGGGTGAGGATCTGGGACGAGATCCGATCCTTGAGCGGCGTGATGATCGAGCCCCGGTTGGTGTAGTCCTCCGGGTTGGCGGAGAAGACCATCAGGAGGTCGAGGGGGATGCGCACGGGGAAGCCGCGAATCTGGAGGTCGCGTTCCTCCAGGATGTTGAACAGGCCCACCTGGATCCGAGGCGCCAGGTCCGGGAGCTCGTTGATGGCGAAGATCCCCCGGTTGGTCCGCGGGACGATCCCGAAGTGGATGACCTCCGGGTCCGCGAAGGTCAGCTTGCGAGTCGCCGCCTTGATCGGGTCGATGTCGCCCAAGAGGTCCGCGATCGAGACGTCCGGGGTGGCCAGCTTCTCGTTGTACCGGCTCTGGCGCGGCAGCCACTCGACCGCTGCCTCGTCACCGAACTTCTCGAGCAGGTGCTCGCCCTGGGTCGAGATCGGCGCCAGGGGATCGTCGTTGAGCTCGGTGCCGGCGAGGACCGGCACCACGTCGTCCAGCAGGTTCACCAGGGAGCGCAGCAGGCGGGTCTTGGCCTGGCCGCGCAGCCCGAGGAGGATGAAGTCGTGGCCGGCAAGGAGCGCGTTGACGATCCCGGGGATCACGGTGCGCTCGTAGCCGAGCACGCCCGGGAACAGGCGCTGGCCGGCTTCCAGCTTGGCGCGCAGGTTCTGGCGGATCTCCTGCTTGATCGAGCGCGGGCGGTAGCCCGTGGCCTTGAGCTCTCCGACGGTGCGCGGGCGTTGGGTCATCGGTGGATCAGTCCTGGGTTTCGAGCCAGCGCTCGGCGTCCATCGCCGCGCGACAGCCGGTGCCGGCGGCGGTGATCGCCTGGCGGTAGATCGGGTCGGCGGCGTCGCCGCAGGCGAAGACGCCATCCACGTTGGTCTTGGTCGAAGGCTCGGCGACCTCGATGTAGCCGACCTCGTTCATGGCGAGCTGGCCTTCGAAGATCTGAGTATTGGGCTGGTGACCGATGGCCAGGAACAGCCCCTGGGTCTCGAACACGCTCTCCTCGCCGGTCTGCCGGTTCTTCAGCCGGACCCCGGTCACGCCGCCCTCGCGGTTGCCCAGCACCTCGGTCACCTCGCTGTTCCAGATCCACTCGATCTTGTCGTTGGCGAACGCCCGGTCCTGCATGATCTTCGAGGCGCGCAGCTCGTCGCGCCGATGGACCACGGTCACCTTGGTGGCGAACTTGGTCAAGAAGGCCGCCTCTTCCATGGCGCTGTCGCCGCCGCCCACCACGACCACCTCCTTGCCACGGAAGAAGAAGCCGTCGCAGGTGGCACAGGCGGAAACGCCGTAGCCCATCAGGTGGTCCTCGGACTCGAGGCCGAGGAGCTTGGCGGTCGCGCCGGTAGAGACGATCAGCGCGCCGGCATGGATCAACCCATCGTCGGTCTGGATGGTGAAGGGGCGCTTCGACAGGTCGACCGCGGTGGCCATCTGGAACTTGCTGACGGCGCCGAAGCGCTGTGCCTGCTCGCGCATCTTCTCCATCAGCTCCGGGCCGAGGATGCCCTCGGGAAAGCCGGGGAAGTTCTCCACGTCGGTGGTGATGGTCAGCTGGCCGCCCGGCTGGAGCCCTTCGAGCACCAGCGGCGCCAGGTCGGCGCGGGCGGCGTAGAGGGCGGCGGTGAGACCGGCGGGGCCGGAGCCCAGGACGACCACGCGGTGGTAATTTTCGTAGCTCGTTTCCGGATCGCTCATGATCGGGACATCTCCTGAGTGCCTGGGGGTTGGGACCGCGGGGGCCGCCCGACCGGCTGCGAAACGGCACGGGCAGGGCGCTCGGGACCGGCGAGTATAGCAACGGGTTGCGGCCAGGATCGGCGGGGTGCCGAGGTCCTGTCGCACAGCCTCCTCAAGCTTGCAACCGGAACCGCATTCCTCAGATTTCGCCGAGCCGCCGGTCGAGCGTGCGGTACTGGATCGCCTCCGCCACGTGGGGCGCGCGCACCGCGTCGCTGCCGGCGAGGTCGGCGATGGTCCGGGCGACCTTCAAGACGCGATGGATGGCCCGGACCGAGAGGCCCAGGCGCTCGAACGCCGCGTCGAGCAGCGCCTGGCCGGCCGCGTCGGGTGACGCCAGCTGCCGGATCTCCTCCGGGCCCATGGCGGCGTTGACCGGCGACTCCGTCGTCCCGCCGAGCCGCCGGCGCTGGCGGTCGCGGGCGGCGGCGACCCGGGCGGCCACCGCCTCGCTCCGTTCGCCCGCTCTCCCCTGGAGGTCGGAGAGCGCCACGGCCGGCACCTCGACGTGGAGGTCGATCCGGTCCAGCAGCGGTCCGGAGACCCGGCCACGGTAGCGCTCCACCTGCCGGGCGGAGCAGGCGCACTCGTTCCGCGGATCTCCCTGGTGCCCGCACGGGCACGGATTCATCGCGGCGACCAGCGCGAAGCGGGCCGGGAAGGTGTGGGTTGCGCGGGCCCGGGCGACGGTGACCTCACCCTCTTCGAGCGGTTGGCGGAGCGCCTCCAAGGCGTCCCGGCGGACCTCCGGCAGCTCATCGAGGAACAGCACGCCGCAGTGGGCGAGGCTGACCTCGCCGGGGCGGGGGAGGGAGCCGCCTCCGAGGAGCGCCGCGGCGCTCGCCCCCGGGTGCGGGCTGCGAAACGGGCGGGTCGCGATCAGGCCGGCGGGTGGGGCGTCCGCGGCCACAGAGTGGATCTTGGTGACGGCGATCGCCTCGCTCCGGGTGAGCGGCGGGAGGATGCCGGGCAGGCGCCGGGCGAGCATGGTCTTGCCGGCTCCCGGCGGGCCGATCAGCAGGAGGTTGTGGCCGCCCGCGGCGGCGACCTCCAGGGCGCGCTTGGCGGCCTCCTGGCCGCGAACCTCCGCCAGATCGGGGACCGTGCCCGGGGCCGTCGGCCCGGGGATCGGATCGTCGGCGGGGGAGGCGGGTGCCCGGACATCGGCACCGGTGAGGTGGGCGATGGCATCGTCGAGCCCGCGCACCGGGACGACGGGGACGGAGCCCAGGGCGGCCGCCTGGGCGGCACTCTCCTCCGGCAGCAGGACCTCGCGGCAGCCGAGGCGCTCGGCGAGCTCGGCGATCGCCAGGCCACCGCGGACGGGGTGCACCGCTCCGTCCAGGCCGAGCTCTCCGCAGATCAGCCGGTCGGAGAGGGCTTCCTGCGGCAGCTCGCCGTGGGCCGCGAGCATTCCGAGGGCGATGGCCAGGTCGAGCTGGTTGCCCTCCTTGCGCAGGTCCGCGGGTGCCAGGCTGATCAGCACCACGCGGGGGCTCAGCCGGAAGCCGCAGTTGCGGATCGCCCGGCGGACCCGCTCCCGGCTCTCGCGGACTGAAGCGTCCGGCAGCCCGACGATGCGCAGGGATGGCAGCTCGCCGTAATGGGCGTCGACCTCGACCTGGACCGGACGGGCGTCGACACCCCACGGGGTGGCGGCAGTGGTTCGAGCAAGCATCTCACTGAAGAGAGACGGAAGGGAGGGCGCTCATCGCACGGGGAGGGCCAGGCCCGGTACGCAGGGCCGCTCGCCAGTCAGGGAGCGGGGAGAATCTCCCGGCAGGCCCCGGGCGTCCTACCCGGACGGCTGGGGCCTCTCGCGCCGGGCCTGACAAGAATTTCCCTTTCCGATGACGATTCTTGGCACCCGTCAGGGGGCGCCTGGCGCCGCCCATTGGCCGGGAGTCGGGGGCTCGCAGGCGATCAGCCAGAGATGTCTGGGCGTTTGAGTCTTCGCGTCAGGAGAACGTCAGGAATGGCACGCATCGTGCTCTGGCTCGGGACGTCAGGAAAACGTCAGGTGACGCCGGGCGCTTTCCGTCTTCCTTGTTGTTTCCCGATCCGAGCAGAGCCGTAGTACCTGAACGACCTGAAGTCCGGGAGTTCTGTGATGCGCTGCCCCGATCGGAAGAACACGACCCCCAGCCCCACACCCCAGCTCCATTCCACTGCACGCCCTGACGGGCGCCGCACCCGCGAGTGGCTCGCGGCGGCCGCCCTCGCCGTCGGCCTGTGGGTGCTCGCCGGAGCGCCACCGGCCGCGGCCACCAGCTTCGTGCCGATGACCGACGCAGCGCTCGCCGACCAGGCGCCGCTGATCGTCGCCGGACGGATCACGGCGGTGGACGAGGCACCGGTCACCGGGCTGCCGGCGACGGACTACACGCTCGCCCTCTCCCGGGTGCTCAAGGGGACCGCGCCGGCCGATCCGCTGACCGTCCGCGTGCCGGGCGGCGTCGGCCCGGAAGGCGCGTACTACCGGGTCTGGGGAGCGCCCCGCTTCCTCCAGGGCGACCGGGTGATCCTGTTCCTGGCCCGGCGGCCGGACGGGACCTTCGGCGTCAGCCAGCTCTTCCTCGGCGCCTTCGTCCGGGTCCCGTCGATCCCGGCGACCGGCGGCGCGCTCGCGCTGCGCGATCTCTCGGAAGCCGTCGCGGTGTCGCCCGGCGGCACCACGGCCGGTGACGCCGGGGAGCGCGCCCGGACGTTCGACGGCTTTGCGGACTGGCTCGCCGCAAGGGCGGCCGGGCGAGCGGAGCCGGCCGACTACTTCGTCGACGACGCGCCGGCCGGCGCCACGCTGGCGGACCGCTACAGCCTGCTCGACTCGGGTGGCAAGAACTTCCGCTGGTTCAACGGCGGCGGCACTTGGTACGCCTACCAGGGCGGCGTCGCGGGGATGGACGGCGGCGGGTTTACCGAGGTCCAGCGGGCGCTCGCGGCCTGGAACGGCGACCCCGGTTCGTCCCTGTCCCTCCAGTATGGCGGCAAGACCGGGCGCACCGGCGGGTTCTCGTCCCCGGACGGCACCAACGTCGTGCTGTTCGACGACCCGAATCAGGAGATCTCCGGCTCGTTCGACTGCAACGGCGGCGGGGTCCTGGCGATCGGAGGGTTCAGCCAGAGCTCTGGTACGGGCACCTTCGGCGGCAAGAGCTACTGGCGGATCTCCGAGGGCGAGGTGGTGACCCAGGACGGCGCCGGGTGTTTCTTCGCCGGCAACAACGGCAAGAACGGCGAGCTGGTCTTCGCCCACGAGATCGGCCATGCGCTCGGCCTGGGCCACTCGTGCGGCGACAGCGGGACGCCGTCGTGCGCCGATCCGGTGCTCAACGACGCGCTGATGCGCGCCTACGCCCACAACGACGGTCGCGGCGCCCGGCTGGGCGCCGACGACCGCGCGGCCCTGGCGGTGCTCTACGGTGACAACACGCCGTCGTGCACCGTCCCCGCCGCCCCGACCGGCCTGTCAGCGACCGCGGCCTCGAGCTCGCGGATCGACCTCACCTGGCAGGACCGGTCGAACAACGAAGACGGCTTCGCCGTCGAGCGCCAGCTCAATGGCGGTTCCAGCTTCACCCGCATCGCGACGCTCTCGGCCGGCTCGACGAGCTACTCGAACACCGGCCTGGCGGCGTCGACCAGCTACACCTATCAAGTCCGGGCTCTCGGCTGCAGCGGCCAATCGTCCGCCGCGGGGCCGGTGAGCGCCAAGACCTCTGCTGCCCCGTCCGTTCCCCCTCCCGATCCTTCTGATCCCCCTTCCGATCCGCCACCGGGTCCGTCCGATCCCCCTCCCGATCCACCTTCTGATCCATCAGCGGACGCTCCGTACGGTCTGCAGGTGGACGTCCTTTCGCAAACTGAAGTACAGCTCCAATGGAGCTGGACCGGCGCCTCGCCGCGGGACTTCCGCGTGGAGCTCCGCAGCGGCGCCCTGTTCGTCGAAGTCGCCACCGTGCCCGGCTCGTCGCGGGAGACCACGCTGAGCGGCCTGCGCCCCAAGACCGGCTACCTGTTCCGGGTACGGGCGCGGACCGCCGCCGGCTACAGCCCGTACTCGGAGGAGGTCAGCGCGTTGACCGACCCGACGGTGCCCAGCGATCCCACGGCCCTGAGCGCCGCGGAGGTCGCCTGCGACGGCACCCGGTTGCGCGGGCTGCTCGATCGGTTGGCCGTCACGGCTCCCAACCTGGGCTCCGGCGGCTCGGCCCGCGGAACCGGCATCAACCTGTCCTTCACGGCGACCGGTGACTTCGCCGGCATCGCCTACACCGAGCAGTCCGGGTCCGCTCCGGAGCACGAGCTGGCCTTCTCGACCAACCCGGAGGAGACCACCCTCCTGCGCAACCCGGCGCGAACCCAGCTCGCCAGTGTCAGCCTGACCCGCAACGACCTCAACTCCGATCTCGTCGCCGCCGGCCACAGCGACCGGCTCCAGGTGACGATCGATCCGACCCTGACGCCGGGTTCGGCCGCGGCGAGCCAGTTGCTGTCGATCGACAACCTGTCCGGCGGCGCGGACGGCGTGACGTCGGCGAAGCCGGGGCGCGGACTCTCCCAGCTCCTCGACCCGTGCCACGGCAACTTCAACGCGGAAGACATCCACGTCTTCCGGGTGCTGTCGAAGATCCTCCGCGTCCAGTCGAGCGCCGCCGCCTCCTTCGAGGTCGCGATCTACCGCGGAGCGGCCTCCGGGACCTACCGGATCGACGCCTACGGGTTCGATCGCCAGGGCCGCGCCCTCGGCCGGGTCGCCGCGGAGCTGACCGTCACCTGGAACCAGGGCGCTCTGGATCAGGGGATGGTGAAGGTGCTGCCGGCGTGCAAGGGAGGGACGGAGGACTGCACCAGCTTCGATGCCGCGGCCCAGATCGTCCTCGGCGAGCCCCGGTTCCTCGGCGAGGCGGCGGACGGGCCGGCGGTGCAGGTCTCGTTCGCGCCCTCGACCGCGTCGCCGCAGTCCGAGCAGGAGGTCGACTGGCCCATGCTCCTGTCCGCCTCGACCTGGCTCCGGGCGCCCGCCGGTGTCAACCAGAGCGCCGCGACCGGCGGCGGGACGGGAACGGGCCAGCTCGGAACGTCCCAGGTGGCCTGCGACGGCTCGCGCCTGGAGGGCCTGCTCGACCGGCTTCAGGTGCTGGCGCCGAGCGCTTCGGGCCGGGGCGTGAACCTCTCCTACACGGCCACCGGCGACTTCGCGGGGATCGCCTACACGGTCGGAGCGGCCGGCGGTGAGCGCCAGCTCGCCTTCTCGTCCAACCCGGAGGAGACGACGCTTCTGCGCAACCCGGCGCGACCCCAGCTCTTCGCCGTCAGCCTGTCGCGCAACGACCTGAACTCGGACCTCGTGTCCGGCGGCGCGGGTCTGCTGCGGGTCCAGGTCGACCCGACGCTCTCGGCCGACGGCACGGACGCAACGGTCCTGGGAGTCGACAACCGTTCCGGTGGCGCGGGCAGCCCGGCCGACACCAAACCGGGCCGCGGCCTGACCGACCTGGTCGCACCGTGCCATACCCGGTTCGCCGCAGCCGACGTCCACCTCTTCCGGGTCCTCTCCAAGATCGTCCGCGCCCAGGCGACGGGCGCCCCGGTGACCGAGATCGCGATTTACAAGGGGGCGGCGGCGAA
>Ga0210074_1000303_pt1 | contig 18596 bp, 12 predicted proteins | sample China_Galinas_Co_FD_184860 | JGI IMG/M metagenome (GOLD analysis project Ga0210074, IMG submission 184860) | Wetland microbial communities from San Francisco Bay, California, USA, that impact long-term carbon sequestration -... | ecosystem: Environmental > Aquatic > Marine > Wetlands ... | reverse complement strand
ACCGCGAACACCCCGATACACTTGAAAAACCTGACCGGTATTTTTTTGTCGCTGCTCATTTTGGGTGGTTGCGCCAATTACGGCACGCCAAAGAATGTTGATATTCCGGATCCGCGTGTGGCTGACAGCTATTCGCTACACGACTGGCAGGAAGGCCATAGCGATGCCGATCTGACTTTTGTCCTGACTTTTTCCGGTGGCGGTACACGGGCATCAGCCTTGTCGTACGGTGTCATGCAGGAATTGCGTGACACCAGCGTAATCTATAAAGGCAAACCAACGAGATTACTGGACGAAATTGACTACATCAGTTCGGTATCGGGTGGTAGTTTCACCTCCGCCTATTACGGTCTGCATGGAGATGGTCTTTTTGATAACTTTGAAAATGACTTTCTGAGATATAACCTCGAAAAACACCTGATCCTGAGAACCATCAATCCATTCCTGTTGTTCAGCAAGGAAGGCCGTACCGAATCTGCCATCAAGTACTATCAAAAATTCCTGTTTCACGATGCCACCTTTGCCGACATGATCCGGCCGGACCGCCCAATGATTATCATCAACTCATCGGACCTGGGTTATGGCATTCGATTTTCTTTTATCCAGGAGTATTTTGACCTGTTGTGTTCCGAACTGTCTGCATACCCCATTGCCGATGCGGTCGCTGCGTCCTCCGCCGTTCCGGTCCTGTTTAACCCGGTTGTTGTAGAAAATTATGATACCTGTGGTGATATGAAGTTACTCGGCACCACGTATTTGCACCTGGAAGAGCAAGTGTATAAGGGCGAAAATTTACCTTTAATTGTCTCGCAATTGGAAACCTATGGCGAAAAGGACAAGCGCAAGTACGTACATTTCGTAGATGGCGGCATCACTGACAATCTCGGTCTGCGTGCAATTTCAGACATTATGTCAATAACCGGCGGTTCTGAGCATTTTATTGAGGCGGGCATAAAACCACCACGGCATGTTTTGGTCATCATGGTAGATGCAACCACCGAACGCACCACCGATATGGATATAAGCAATAAGGAGCCTTCGGCAGTAGGTGTAATCGGTGCAGTAGCCAACTTGCAATTGACACGTTATGACTATGACAGCAGGGCTATGGTCAAGGAAAAAATGGACAAATGGGCGGCGGAAATATCGACACCACAACGGCCCGTGAAGACTCATTTCATCAGTATCAGCATTCAGGATGTCAAGGATCCGAAAACCCTGGCGTACCTCAATAGCATCCCTACAAGCTTTGCGCTTAACGATGAGCAGGTGGACAGGCTAATTGCGACAGGCCGGGAACAATTGCGTAATAACCCGGAGTTTCAGCAGTTGCTGACTGATCTGGAAAGCCAGTAAACCTGGTTTTTGTTATTCACACCGGCTGAATAACTGTTTCAGACTGCAGAGTTAAGAACCTTTCTGCCGCGTGCGATGGCCATGGCCCCGCTGCGCACGACGGCGATTATTTCGGAGCATTCACCGACCTTTGAAATAAACTCATCCATATGGTTGTTTGCGCCGGTCAACTCCAGGGTGTAGGTTTCCGGGCAATCATCCAGAACCCGGGCATCGGCGTTTTTAATCAACGCCAGCAGGGTCTTGGCCGCCCCAAGCTGCACCTTTACTTTCATCAACAGCAGTTCACGTTCGATATGATCATCCCGGGTCATATCGGCCGCGTTGACAACATCAACCAGTTTGAGCAGTTGATTGTTGATCTGTTCAATGACCTCATCGGAGCCCCTGGTAACCAGGGTCAGACGGGAGACTTCGGGATGATCGGTGGGCGCGACATTCAGTGATTCGATATTGTAACCGCGACTTGAAAATAAAGCGGATACACGGGCCAGTGCGCCAGCCTCGTTTGCCATCAGTATAGAGATAATATGTCGCATTTTGCTGTTTCCCGGTACGAAATTCAGTATTCTGACTAGAGCCGAACAATCTTTAATATTCGCGTAGTTTACTGGCTATTGCAATGCGCGAATAATTAATTGAAACTCGTTATCTATGAAGCTTACTCCAAACTCCCCACAGACCGTACCGCATCCCCTGGCCGGTACTCAAATGACCGGTGCAGAAATGGTCGTCCAAGTGCTGGCTGATGAGGGTGTTGACACCATTTTTGGCTACAGTGGCGGTGCTATTCTACCGACCTATGACGCGATCTTCCGTTATAACGCCAGGCACGTTGATGACAATGGCAAAGAACCCATGCCACTGATCGTGCCGGCCAATGAACAAGGTGCGGGTTTCATGGCGGCGGGTTACGCACGGGCCAAGGGTGAGGTCGGTGTCGTCATGGTCACATCGGGCCCCGGCGCAACCAATACCGTTACACCGGTCAGGGATTGCATGGCCGATTCCACCCCGATCGTGGTGATTTGCGGACAGGTTCCGATTGCGGCAATCGGCACGGATGCTTTCCAGGAAGCGCCTGTTTCCAGTTGTCTCGGACCGGTGTCCAAGCACACCTTCCTGGTCATGAATCCGGAATTACTCGAGGAAACGGTTCGCACGGCGTTCGAGATCGCCCGAACCGGACGACCCGGTCCGGTGGTGGTCGATTTACCCAAGGACGTACAGAACTGGCGTGGTACCTTCCATGGTTCCGGTTTACTGCCCGTGCGCGGCTACCGGCAACGGATTCACGCAGTTCGCGAAAACGTGCTTGACGATCAGGAGTGTGAAACCTTCTTCGATATGTTGAAGCAATCCAAACGTCCGCTGATCTATGCCGGCGGTGGCGTTATCAATGGCAATGCTACGGCCGAATTGCGGCAATTTGCGGCCAGCCTGGGGATTCCCGTGACCACCACATTGATGGGCATTGGTGCGGTGGATACAACCGAGCCCCTGTCACTGCATATGCTGGGTATGCATGGTCTGGCCTCTGCCAATTACGCGGTAGATGATTGTGATTTCCTGATCGCCGTCGGCGCACGATTTGATGACCGGGTAGCGGGCGCACCGGCGAAATTTGCACCTTCGGTCAAGCACATCGCACAGTTTGATATCGATCCATCTGAAATCGGCAAGGTCAAGACGGTTGACTGGAGCCATATCGGTATCCTTAAACAGGATCTGCAGATTCTGTCCGATTACGCAGAAACCATGCATATTTCACCGGACTTCAGCCAATGGCACGCTGAAATTGCCCAACTCAAAGAAAAATACGGGTTGAATTATGATCGGAACAGTGAATTCATTCAGCCCTACGCGGTGATTGAAACCATAAACGATATCACCGCTGGGAAAGCCATTATCTCAACGGGCGTCGGACAACACCAGATGTGGGCAGCCCAGTATTTCGATTTTCGAAACCCCAGGTTGTGGCTGACCTCCGGCAGCATGGGTACCATGGGGTTTGGCCTGCCGGCCGCCATCGGTGCGCAGTTCGCAAAACCCGATCACCTGGTCATCGACGTCGATGGGGATGCCAGTATCCGCATGAATATCGGGGAACTCGAAACCGCGACAAGCTATGGTCTTCCCGTCAAGGTGCTGGTACTCAATAACTTTGGTGATGGCATGGTCAAACAATGGCAGAAGCTGTACTACAAGGGACGCCTGTCCTACAGCGACAAGTCACTGAGATCAAAGGATTTCGTCAAAACGGCCGAAGCCGATGATTTCAAATTCGCTGTCCGGCTGGATCAGAAAGCCGATATGAAAAGGGTCATCAAGGAATGGCTCGAGTTCCCGGGCCCGGCATTTCTCGAAGTCATCATAGACCCGGACGCCTGCGTTTACCCGATGGTCGGTCCCGGCCTGGCCTACGACCAGATGGTCACCGGGGACTTCATTCCGAACAGGAGCCTGGTCAACGAGGAAGATATCGACGGCTCTGAAATGTTTTAAGGAGCCCCAGATTTATTCATGCACCCGTTTATTGCCTGAAGGCGCCTAATCCCGATGCGCTTAAATTAGACCAGAGGTTCCTTAAGTCACAATAATTGCAATGCGCGCAGCGCCGTGGTCAGTGACTCGTGATAAGCCGGTGCCAGCACCGTCATTGGCAATCTCAGGTGATCACCGATCAGACCCTGGCGGGCCAGTGCCCACTTGACCGGGATAGGGTTGGATTCCAGGAACAACGCCTTATTCAGCGGTAGCAGCCTTGCATTGAGAGCGCGGGCCTCGGCCTCTTCACCCGCTATTGCCAGTTGGCACAATCTCGCCATCAACGCAGGCGCGACGTTGGCGGTGACTGAAATGTTGCCCATGGCACCCATTAAAATGAGCTCTGCTGCGGTTTCATCATCACCGGAGTAGACGGTCATTTTGCCGGCACAGATATCCAGCACCTCACGACCCCGTTGCAGATTACCTGTTGCATCCTTGATACCGATGATATTTTCAATCTCCGCCAGGCGGCCAACTGTCGCAGGCAACATATCCACACCGGTGCGTCCCGGCACGTTATACAGAATCTGTGGAATCGAAACGGCCTCGGCAATACGCTTGTGGTGCTGATATAAACCTTCCTGGGTCGGCTTATTGTAATAGGGAGTGACCAGCAGGCAGGCGTCGGCACCATCGGCCTGTGCCGCAGCGGTCAGTTCAATCGCCTCGGTGGTTGAGTTGGCACCGGTTCCGGCAATAACAGGTATGGCCCCGTTAATCTTTTTCACTGTATGCGCAATCACCGCGCAGTGCTCTTCCACCGAAAGGGTCGCCGATTCACCGGTCGTGCCCACGGATACAATCGCACCGGTGCCTTCACGCAGATGCATCTCGAGCAGGGCATCCATGCTTTCCCAATCGACTGATCCATCATCAAGCATGGGGGTTACAAGTGCGACGATGCTGCCACTGATCATTTATGCTCTCCGAATTATTACAAGACTGACATCAGACATTATGCACCGTATTGATATCTGATTCAGACGGTAATTGCGTGGGTCGATTTGACCTCCTCCATCACCACGTAGGTGTGTGTTTGCTTGATATCGGACATTTGTGCCAGGGTGTCTCCGAGAAAGTCGCGATATTCCAGCATACTCCGGGTACGAACCTTCAAGAGGTAATCGAAACCGCCCGCCACCATGTGACACTCCATGACTTCAGGACACAGGGCCACCTGTTCCTTGAAACGTTTGAATACGTCCGGGTTGGTACGATCAAGCGAAACCTGGATAAAGGCGATATGGCCGGAACCCAGCTTATGCGGGTTGAGCACGGTCACGTAATCGAGAATGTAGCCTTCCGCCTCAAGACGCCGAACGCGCTCCAGGCAGGGCGTCGGACTCAGGTTGACCGAGCGGGCGAGATCCGCATTGGTCATACGCGCATTGCCCTGTAGTTGACGTAGAATTTTGTGGTCAATACGATCCAGAACCCGGGTTTTAGACTTCTTCATAGCATACTCACCTGTTTTAAAGCCGCTAATACAGTGTTTATAACGTATTTTTAGACAATATAGCAGTGTATATCGTTTTTTTACCTGGGTTTTATAACATAATATCAGGTTGGAATATAACCGAATCAGAGGTCAGATTTCTGTGAACAACGTTGCCAACTCGCCGCTAAACAATGCCCGCCTCGTCCTGCGTCAGAGTAAACATGCAGACGAGAACAAGATGGCTGCCAGCATGCTGGCAGATTTTCAAATGAGCCAGGCAAGTCGCGATGAAATCGTCACTATCGCGCATGCCATCGTCACGAAGTCCAGGGAAATGAGCGCCCAGCGCGGTACGCTGGACGCATTCATGCAGGAGTTCGGCCTCTCGAACCAGGAAGGTGTCGCATTGATGTGCCTGGCAGAAGCGCTTTTGCGTATCCCCAACGCTGAAACCCAGGATGAGTTAATTGCCGAAAAAATCGCCTCGGGCGACTGGGCCGTTCATCGCGGAAGCTCCCGGGACATGTTCGTCAACGCCGGTGTCTGGGCACTGATGTTGACCGGTGGTGTTATCAAGCTGGACAAAAACATCACCCGCGATGCTGCCGGCTGGTCCAAGGCCACGGTCGCCAGGCTGAGCGGACCGGTTATCCGCAAGGCCGTGTTGCAGGCCATGCGTATCATGGGACACCAGTTTGTGTTTGGCCGCACCATCAAGGAAGCATTGAAACAAAGGGCGAAACGCGAGGAGAACTCGCAGCTTTTTTCTTTCGATATGCTCGGTGAAGGCGCGCGCACAGCAGCAGACGCGGAACGTTTCCTGAACCTCTACCGCCAGGTCATTGGCGAGGTCGGTAAAGCGATCAGGGATGAAGGTGACGATATTGCCAACCGGTCTTCCGTTTCAATCAAGTTATCGGCATTGCACCCACGATATGAGGCGGTCAAAAAGCAGCGTGTCTTGACCGAGTTGCTGCCACGGGTAAAAGAGCTGGCACTGCTGGCCAAAAAGCAAAATATGCAATTAACCATCGACGCCGAAGAAGCGGACAGGATGGATATTTCCCTGGATATTTTTGAGGCCCTGGCACACGATCCTGAACTTTCAGGATGGCAGGGTCTGGGCCTGGTGGTGCAGGCTTATCAAAAAAGAGGGCCCGCACTGATCGACTGGTTGATCGCACTTTCTGAAGAAACCGGACGACGGTTCCCGACCCGCCTGGTCAAGGGTGCTTATTGGGATTCCGAGATCAAACATGCCCAGGAACTGGGCCTGGCCGACTACCCGGTGTGGACACGCAAGGTCACAACCGACCTGTGTTACCTGGCCTGTGCGAAACGCATGCTGGCGGCACCACACGCTTTCTATCCACAATTTGCCACGCACAATGCACATTCGCTTGCCGCCGTTGCGACCATGGGCAAGGGTAAAGAGATGGAGTTTCAACGTCTGCATGGGATGGGAGGCCTGCTCTACAGATCCGCCGCCAAAGTGATCAAGGAGATGCCGCGGGTGCGCACTTATGCCCCGGTTGGAGCGCATGAAGACCTGCTGCCCTACCTGGTGCGACGCCTGTTGGAAAACGGCGCAAATTCCAGCTTTGTTAACCGCTTCATGGATGCCGATGTACCGGTGGAGGAGGTGGTCAGTGACCCGGTCTCTGCGGTTGCGGCGATGACCGACAAACGCCATAGCGGTATCCCGGTCCCGATGAACCTCTATGGTGACCGGCAAAATTCGGCCGGCCTTGACCTGGCAAGCCGGCTGGAGTCCCAGGCACTCATGGATGCATTGGCAAAGCTATCAACAACGACTTACGAGGCCCCATCCATTGTCTGTGGCAAAGCCGTCGGTGGTGAAGACATCCTGGTCACTTCTCCGGCGGATAAACGCGTTGTTGTTGGAACTACCCGACATGCTGAAGCAGCGGATATCGATCACGCCCTGGATGCCGCGGTCGGGTCGCAAAAAGCCTGGGACGCAGTGGGTGGTGAAGCCCGTGCACAGATTCTTGAGCGTCTTGCAGATCTGATCGAAGCACACCGCGTGCCACTGATTGATCTGCTCGCCAGGGAGGCCGGCAGGGTGATCGCCGACGGAATATCCGAAGTCCGTGAGGCCGCCGATTTCTGCCGCTATTACGCATTGCAGGCACGCGAAAAATTTGCCAAGCCCCTGGTTCTCAAATCTCCCACCGGCGAAAGTAACAAGCTTTCCCTGCATGGACGCGGCGTGTTCTTCTGCATTTCCCCATGGAACTTCCCGCTGGCGATTTTTACGGGCCAGATTACCGCGGCACTTGCCGCCGGTAATGCCGTCATTGCCAAGCCCGCCGATCCGACACCGCTGGTCGGTGCCTATGCGGTCAGGTTGATGCATGAAGCCGGTATACCCACCGATGTATTGCACCTGCTCAACGGGCGTGGTTCAAAAATGGGTGCTGCGGTGGTCTCGGATGAAAGGATTATCGGCGTGGCCCTGACCGGCTCGACAGGCACTGCCCAGACCATTAACCGGGCGCTGGCCGCCAAGAACGGAACCATCAATACCCTTATCGCCGAAACCGGCGGGCAAAATGTCATGATCGTTGATTCTTCTGCCCTGCCAGAGCAGGTCACCGATGATGTCCTGACATCCGCCTTCTCTTCGGCCGGTCAACGTTGCTCCGCCCTGCGTGTACTTTATTTGCACAACAGCATTGCCGACAAGGTCATCGGCATGTTGAAAGGCGCACTGGCCGAACGCCAGATTGGTGATCCACTGGAATTGGCCACCGACATCGGACCCGTTATCAACGTTAGCGCACGTAATGGACTGGAAAAACACATTGATCGTATGCACGAGGAAGCCACGCTGATCGCCAGGGGCACAGTACCCGATGGTCTTGAAAATGGCTCGTACCTTGCACCGCATATTTTTGAGATCCCCGCCCTCTCCACACTCAAGGACGAAGAGTTCGGACCCGTCCTGCATGTAATCCGTTATAAACACGGTGAAATAGACAAGGTCATGGCCGATATTGGCGCGACCGGTTTTGGTCTTACCTTCGGCGTGCATTCCCGTATCGAAGGTTACTGGCTGGACCTGTTTGCAAAGAACGCCGTCGGCAACACTTATGTCAACCGTAACATGATCGGCGCAGTCGTGGGTGTGCAACCCTTCGGCGGCATGGGTCTATCCGGCACCGGGCCCAAGGCCGGCGGGCCGCATTACTTACTGCGTTTCGCCAATGAAAAAATATTGACCATCAATACATCGGCAATCGGCGGTAACACCGAATTGTTCAGTTTGAATGAATGTAGTAATGGGTAACCACGGTGGCAATCCCGCCCCGCAGATGGTCTGGGCGGGACTGGGGGGCGCTGGGGTGGGGGTATTGACTACCAGGACTCGCTCAAGCACATCCTGTGTCGCTCATCCTCGACATCCCTGTCTCGTAAGGTCCTGGCAGTCAATACCCCCACCCCAGCTTCAGCCTGACCGTAGTACATCTATCTGAAACCATGGGCTTATGATTTCGCACACAGCCGAGGGTGTGCGGTACCTTACTTCAGGACCTTACGAGGCAGGAAGCCGAGGATGAGCGCACAGGGATGTTTTACAGCGTGTCCTGAAGTAAGGTACCGCGCGACCTCGGCGCCCATGCAAACAATGAGTAAAATTCAGATGTGATCGACGAAGTACTTAAACGCCCCGCATCTTGGTTTCTACGATTTTGAGAAAATCGATGGTGTCCTTGTCTTTTACCAGGACGCTGTCGAATTCACTTCCGTAGATGGTCTTCAGTTCTTCTAAATTGAGATAGTCCGGGTGATGCACTTCAGCGATAGAGGCATAGTGAAACTCGGCATTGTCTTTCTTGATAAAAAGCGAGTAGACGTGAATGACCGGACGCACGCTACCAATATCACCAAAAACCGATTTAACACCTGATAAATCAGATAGGGCTTCCAGTTCACCGATATATTGGTGGCGTTTATCAATCAACCATCCGCTTTCTTTAAACACGATACCTATGGATTGTCCGCTGATGATAGCCCCGTGTTCCTTGCTGAACGCCTCTTCAATTATGGTGGGATACATCACCACTGCAAAGGTCCGGTTTGTTTTTACACCAGCGGCCGTGCTGAAGAGATTTGAGACCCGGATCCTAAGATCGTTCTCGACGATTTCGATTCCATAATTTCCAAACTTCAGCCGGATTCTGTCGCTGTTCCCCAAATCGGAAACCTGCGTTTCCACAAGCAGGATTTCACCCTGATTTGTTTTTGCCGAATCACTCACTAACATGAAATCAAACCCAGATTAAAACAAAGCACGTACTTTACTACAGCACCGTTGCGGGTGCATGTTTGTTGAAGCGGTAACTGCTTTACCCAGTACCTGTCTTCGAACCCGTACGGGCTTATTTTTCCGGGCTCATTTTTTCCGGGCTTATTCCTTTTCACTGGCGAATGATCTCACGCAATGACTCCATGGGTACCGATCCCGTTGCCAGCACCGCATCGACGAAATCCCTCTGCACAAATGCATCACCAAGCCGTTGTTTTTCCTCCTGCCAAAGCGCCTCGAAGCCATGGAAGCCGACAAAGTAGGAAGTCAGTTGTAAAGACATGTACAAGCCGGATACACGGTCCCACAGGTTGTCCGCAAACTGGGCCGGCAGCAAGCCGCGCTTGCTGGCGAATTCCTTGACTTGCTCCCTGCTCCATCCCTGGGTATGAACCATCACGCTGATATAGGCCCGCGTCGCATTCTCCAGGCGTTTTCTCAAGTGCGCCAGGCGGGTCAGTTTATTGCCATTGGCCCAACCCGCTTCCAGCATCAGCACCTCGCTGAAGGAAGCCCATCCTTCTGAATAATAGGGGTTGTGAAACAGGGCGCGTACCTTACTCGCATGTTGCAGGCCCACCTTGAATTGCATGTCATGACCGGGCCATATTTCGTGCGCGATAATCATCTTGTTGAAATGGTTATTGAACGAACGGTAGAACCCGTCTTTGGCATCCTGGGGGGCATCATCGGGAATCGACGGGAGGTAAAGAAGTGTCTTCGCATCGGGATCAAAGGGACCGGGCGGGAACACGCCGCCAATCCTGGCCAGCGGTGAATGTGGCGGTAATAACTCGACGATGATGGTGCGGTTCGCCGGCGCCGTCGCCAGTTCATGCCCGATCACGAATTTTACAGATTCTTCGGTCGCTGCCCTGAACACCTTCAGAAATGCCTGCTGATTGTCTTCTCGATCATTCTCCATGGCAGCCAGGGCCGCATCGAGAAGGGCCTGGCCCTGAGGTTTATCCAGACCCTTGTAGTCTTCATCCCACCAGGCATCAGCGAGTTCCAGCATCAGGTCGCGGACCCGGTCGATTTCCTGCAGGGCGATGACCGTCAGGTGCTCAGGCGTTACGCTGTTATCCGAGAAGATGGCCAGTTTTCGGGTATAGACCCCGGCGCCGAATTTATCCGGTACCGATGCGACCGGTAATATTTTGTCACGCATATGATCCGCCAGTTCGCGCATCTGTTGAATGGCCTGATCAACTGCTTTTTGAAACCCGGCGCGATCCTCTTTTGGGGTCCAGTCACCGGACTGGGCGAGTAATTCATCTTCATAGAAGTCGATGGTTCGTTGCAGGGTTTTCAAGGCTTCCTGCGTTCTTGAAGGGTTGCCATTCTGCAGATTTTCGATACCCAAACGGCAAAGCGCAGCAACGCCTTGCAGTCGGACTGACACAGCCCTGTATGTCTCCGCCGGGCTTAACTTATCCGATACCAGCACATAGGTCAGCGCCTCGGAAATCTTCCCCGTATACCACTGTGGTTGCAGCTTAAGCGGCTCATCCTGCTCCCACAAATCCAGTTCGAGTCTGACCTGCCGCAACAGCACCCTTGCATCGACGCGGTCATTCAATGAATCGCCCTCAGGCGTGGACAACAGGATTTTTTCAGCACGATGGTTGAATTGCTGCCAATCTGAAACCCGCTGTGTTGAGAAATCCTCAAAACGCCAGGCAGCAGTCTTCTGGCCTTCGCCAAAAGCCGAACTTGGGTAAAAATCCTGCCAGTGAGCGATATAGTCCTCGATCAACACCTGGGTTTGCGCCTGCACGGCAGATATCCATAAAAACAGGATGCCCGTCAGTAGCCATTTTCCGGCCCCCCTGGGAAATTTGCCGGAATTCAAACTGCTCAATATGCTGCGATTCATTGGTGTTCTCCCTACGCGCCACCAGCGGCAATGGAATCAAACCACAAAGCATAACGCAACGGCTATAATTTTGCGTGCAACACAGGTCAAATTGCTTGCCACGAGGCGGATTTCCCGTGGTAGAGTGGCCGACTATTGCGGTGTTCGATTTTCGTTTTTCTCAATATGACTTCATGCGGCGGGAGGTCGCTTGATCAGATGGATCTCAGGCAACTACGAATCAGTCTCACGGACAGTTATTCCATTTCAAGGGTGATCAAGGGCGGATGGCAACTGGCTGGCGGTCATGGGTCTGTTGATGAGCAACAGGCCATAGCCGACATGCGTGATTTTGTAAGCGCCGGGATCACGACTTTTGATTGTGCGGACATCTACACCGGTGTGGAGGAGTTGATCGGAAAGTTTCTGAGAAAACATCAGCCTGAATTCAACAGCGGCGAGCTTCCACCGGTTCAGATTCACACCAAGTACGTGCCCGACCTGGATGCACTGGCGGTTGTTTCCAAAGCGGACACTGAAAAAATCATAGACCGCTCACTCATGCGCCTGGGTGTCGAGAGACTCGACCTGGTGCAATTTGCATGGTGGGATTATTCGGTACCGCGTTATGTCGATGTTTGCCTGCATTTGGTCGACTTGCAAAAAGCTGGAAAAATCAGATATATAGGCGCTACCAATTTCAATGTGGCCAAATTAGGTGAAATGCTCGATGCCGGTTGTCCGCTGATCACCAACCAGGTTCAGTATTCGGTCCTCGACGGGCGCCCCGCTCACCGGATGCAGGATTTTCTGCAGCAACGCGGCATGTCTTTTCTCTGCTACGGGTCCGTGGCAGGCGGATTCCTGACGGAAAAGTACCTGGGTGCGGCAGAAGGAATCTATTCAGAAAACAGATCCCTGGTGAAGTACCAACTGATCATAGAGGAAATCGGCGGATTCGATCAATTTCAAAAATTGCTTCGGGTACTGAAAGATATCGCCGATGAGCACGATGTGCGGATTGCAGAAGTTGCCGCCCAATACGTCCTGCAGCAGAAACAAGTTGCGGCCGTCATCATCGGGGCACGAAATGCCAGGCATCTGCAGGGTTTGCAAAAACTGGCCCGGCTTAATCTGGAAGAAACACAGATTGAAAAAATCCAATCGGTCATCGATACCGGATCAGCCGTTCCCGGTGACGTCTATGATATTGAACGCGACCGGCATGGTCCGCACGGACGGATCATGAAGTACAACCTCAATCAAACGAAAACCAAACCCAAGTGAACCGTTCGTGAGCAAATTTTCGGGTTTATTTTCCAGAATCGTGGGTCCGGCAGCGGTGATGGCCGCGGGCACGATGGGGGCCGGTGCGGTTGCCACGTTCATTCTTGCCGGCGCCTGGTTCCGTTACGATCTGCTGTGGGTCGTGGTTGCGATCCTGCCTTTGTTTGTCATTTTTGTGGACTCCGCATCACGTATCGGTCTTCTGAACACCGATAAGGGCATGCTTTCACTGATCAGGTCGCAAATCCACCCATCGGTTGCATGGTTCATTCTATTAATCAACGTACCCGTGCACTTACTGGTGGGTATGGGTCAGATGTCCGTAATGACATCGGCCCTCATGTCAGTGTTTACTTTTTATCCGCCTGAAAGCGGGTCTCCGGCGGATTATGCACTAGCCTACAGAATAGCCGAAGCCGTACTTTCCGTACTGCTCGCCTCGGGGATTTACTGGCTGCTTTCATCCAGTGGCTATGAGCGCATGCAAAAGGCAATGACCTCGTTGATGATCGTAATGTTTGTCTGTTTCCTGGTGGTTGCCTTGCGTGGCTTTGGGGAGCTACCCGCAATTCTTGCGGGCTTTGTTCCAAAGATTCCGGACGATCTCGCTGTCCCCGGTACTGAAAACCTGCGTCTTTCGGGTCAGTCCATTATGGCCATCATCGGTACGGCGCTGGCCCCGGCAGCACTGCTGGGCATCCCATACATGAGTGCCGACAACAATAAGGGAACACCTGACCTTAAACGGGAGTTCCGCAAGGCGGTTTTAAACCTTGGCGTGGTGTTTGGTTGTTATTCAATTTTTGTCGTTGTGGCAGGTGGCTTTGCACTACACAGCCTGGCAGATCATGCACAGATAGACACGGTGCACGAGGCGGGAAAAGTGCTGGTAAAAGCATTCCCCGCCGGTCTTGGGTTTTTGGGACCGTTGATTTTCTCGATAGGCATCTGTTTAGCAGCACTGACCACCTTTATCGTGGTGGTGCAGGTCATAAGCTACTGGCTACTTGATATGTTCGGGTATGACTGGCACGACAGGGCGGATAATGTGCCATTTAAACACATGCTGAAGTTCTGGATTTTTGTCCCCGCCATCCTGGCCCCGTTCTGGAGTTTTCCTGCCCTTTTAAAAGTTCTGCTGTTGATGGGTGTCAATGCGCTGTTAATACCAATGGTGATGGTCGTCGTGATCATACTGGTGAACCGCCACAAGGTGATGGGTGAGCACACGGCAAATAGCGCACGTAATTCGATTCTCGTCCTGGGTGCGATTATCTCAATATGGCTTTCGATCACCAGGCTGCCCGGCTATATTGCAATGATTCTCTGAACCTGTGAAGCGGATACACAATGATACCGGCGCAAAACCGGACCGGATTGAAGATAATGAGTAAACACATGAAACGAACTGACGAATTTGAGCTATACGACCTCGAGATCGTGGTGGAATCAATCGAAGGTCATTGCACCTGCAACATGTCAGTGGGAGATTGTTTTTATCTTAAAGGCGGAAAGCTGTCCTTCCCCGACCGACAGGACTTCTGCCTGTACGCCTTGCAATCCGTCATCCCGCTGTTACCTGCAAAACAACGTCAGTGTCACCCAGCAGACTGGATAGAAACCGATAGCCGTTGTGTGTGCCCGGATCCGGCCTGCCGGCTCACCATGCGTATTGACCGGGTCGATAAACGTCAATTGAAACATGACGACGTGAGTCCGGTTCCCTGGGAAAAATAAGCCACCGGAGAGACGCCTCGCTGGCCAGTTTTTGGATATTTACCGGTGGTTCAAGCTGCCAGGGTCAATGAATACCGGTCTGAACGACGCCTGAAAAAACTGTAAAATATCCCTTTATGTAAATGACCCTGCAACCGCTGTGTCAACGATTAAAAAGGTGCCACCCATGAATCTGCTCAACAATGCAATTTTCAAAGTCCCAATGCCGTTCAACGAACCCGTCTACGAGTATGCACCCGGCTCTCCCGAGCGTGCAAAACTGAAAGCCGCACTCGATGATATCGCCGGCAAAAAGATCGAGATACCCCTGATTATTGGCGGCAAGGAAGTCCGTACCGGCGATCTTGGTCAAGCGGTCATGCCGCATGACCATCAACATGTTTTGGCGGACTACCACCAGGCTGGTGAGAAAGAGATTGAACAGGCAATCGAAGCGGCCATGGCGGCAAAACAGGAGTGGGCAACATTGCGCTGGGAGGAGCGCGCCGGGATTTTCCTCAAGGCAGCTGACCTGCTTGCGGGTAAATACCGCTTTGTAATGAATGCGGTGAGCATGCTCTCTACCAGCAAGAGTGCCTACCAGGCGGAAATCGACGCGACCTGCGAATTGATTGATTTTCTGCGTTTTAATGTCTATTTCGCGCAGCAGGTTTATGCTGATCAGCCGCTCCACTCGCCCCGTGGCGTATGGAACTCCGTACAACAGCGTCCCCTGGAAGGTTTCGTGTTTGCCGTGGCTCCCTTCAACTTCACCGCGATTGCCGGTAATTTGGCAACCGCTCCGGCGATCATGGGTAATACCGTTCTGCTTAAACCCGCCTCGTCCTGTGTGTATACACCGTACCTGCTTATGCAGATACTCAAGGAAGCCGGTTTACCCGATGGAGTTATCAATTTCATCCCCGGGCGCGGATCCATGGTGGGTAAAATCTGTCTCGACCACCGTGACCTCGGTGGTATCCACTTCACCGGATCAACCGGTGTATTCCACCAGATGTGGAAAACGGTCGGCAGCAACATCGCAAAGTACAAATCGTATCCGCGCATTGTTGGTGAAACCGGTGGCAAGGACTTTGTTTTTGCACATTCAAGTGCCAATGTTAAAAAAGTGGTGACGGCGATCATCCGCGGTGCGTTCGAATTCCAGGGGCAAAAATGCTCGGCGGCCTCACGCGCCTATATTCCCAGGTCTTTGTGGCCGCAAGTCCACAAGGGACTGGAAGCAGAAATGGCCAAAATCAAAATGGGGCCGGTCAGTGACTTTGGTAATTTCTTCAATGCCGTCATCGACAAAAACGCGTTTGCGACCATCACCGAATTCATCGAATACACAAAGAATTCAAATGAAGCAAAGGTCATCATCGGTGGCGGTTACGATGATTCAAAAGGTTATTTCATCGAGCCCACCGTAATTCTGGCCGATCATCCACACTTCCGGACGATGGAGGAAGAGATATTCGGCCCTGTCATGACCATCTATGTCTTTGATGACGAAAAGTATGAAGAAATGCTGGAGACCTGCGACCAGACTTCCATCTACGCCCTGACCGGCGCGATCTTTGCAACAGAACGGACTGCGGTCAGCCTGGCGTTGAGCAAGCTGGAGAATGCTGCCGGTAATTTTTATATCAATGACAAACCGACCGGCGCGGTGGTCGGACAGCAACCGTTTGGCGGCGCCCGTGCTTCCGGCACCAATGACAAAGCGGGTTCATATCTGAACCTGCTGCGCTGGGTATCCACACGCACCATCAAGGAAACTTTTGATGCACCCGAATCATTCCCCTATCCGTTTATGGATGCTGAATAAAGCCCAAGGAATCATGGCATGAAAAACTACAAAATCGCTCTGTTGGCAGGTGACGGCATCGGCCCGGAAATCATGCAGGAGGCCATCAAGGTCTTCAAACTGGTCGAGGAGCGAAATGATGTCAGTTTTGAACTGCTGCATGCCGATTTTGGCGCCAGTGCCTATTTCAAGTGTGGTCATCCATTTCCCGATGAAACCAAGGGGATCTGTGATCAGGCCGACGCCATTCTCAAGGGCCCGATCGGGTTGAGTCATGAAGCATCCAAAAAGATCCCGCTGGATTTGTTACCGGAACGGGGTGCGCTACTGCCCTTGCGCAAACGTTATAACACCTTTGCCAATTTCCGCCCGGTCTTCCTGCCAAAGGCCCTGGGACATTTTTCGCCATTGAAACCTGAGATTATCGGCGAGGGTATTGATCTGATCATGGTACGCGAACTGGTAGGCGGCTTATATTTCGGCGAAAAGGAAGTCGGTATCAACGAGCGGGGTCTGCGTTATGTGAAAGAAACCCTCGAATATGACGAGGAGCAGATTCGCCGGGTTGTGCACGAGGCATTCAAGCTTTCGATGCGCCGCAAAAAGGTGCTGCACAATATCCACAAGAGCAACGTGTTGAAATCCAGCGTGCTGTGGAACGAGGTGCTGGAAGAAGTCGCGTTGGAGTATCCGCAGGTTGAGGTCAAGCACCTGCTGGTCGACGCCGCAGCGACGCTATTGTGTCTCAATCCGTGCCAGTTTGATGTGATGGTAATGGAAAATATGTTTGGCGATATCCTGAGTGACCAGGGTGGTGGTATTTTGGGCTCTTTGGGGTTGATGCCCTCGGCCTGCAAAGGCCCCGAAAAGAGCTATTACGAGCCATCACACGGGTCCGCACCCGATATTGCCGGGCAAAATATCGCCAACCCGTATTCCATGATCGGATCGGTCGCGATGATGCTGGAAGACAGTTTCGATATGCCGGAGGAATCGAAAAATGTCTGGAACGCGATGCAGAGTGTATTCGCCGCCGGTTATTCAACCCCGGACTTATCAAAACCCGGCAGCGGTGTGAAGATGATCAAAACCGGGGAGTTTGGCGATAAGGTGGTCGCTGCACTGAGGGCCATGCCAATTGCGGGCTAAGTGTAAATTCCAGAAACGTTGATTACATTTTGATGGGCTCGGTTCAGGCCGTGCGCTCAACAGCCCGGGTGGTCTTCACTGCCCATACCAATCCGGCCCTGCGGGCTACCCTCAGCCAGGATTCCGCCTGATCGGGACCGGTTCGAAGGTACATCCTGTACCATCGGCCCTCGATTTTCGTCCTGAAAATCGCCCCGGGCGAAATCCTGTCTTCGGCGGATAAATGGGCAGTGAAGACCACCCGGGCTGTTGAGCTTCTTAGTCTGACAGCCTGCACCCTGGTTCAGACCCGGCAGACGGTTGTTGGCTGGGCGAACCTTGAAGCGCCGAGTAGCCGGGCGGATCAGGGGCGATCGGGCGGGATGCCCGATCGAGGCCGACCAGAACACGATGTTCTGTGAGGCCGGTCCCGTTAAGATCCGGCCGGCTGCGAGGGCAGTCCCGGATGCCAATCCGGGACCGCTGGTTGGAGAGCTCAGGCAACAACCGTCTGCCGGGTCCTCCCGGGTTCGTCAGAACTGCTTGATTTTCGGAGTTTGCCTAGTTTTGATGCAGACAATGTTGTTGGAATTCACTGATAAACGGGATCAGGTCGGGTTGCCGAAATTTCCCAATTGAGACAACACGCTCTCACTGTTTTTGCGTTCATGCAATTGCAGGTTGATGATCCGCAAGGTCGCCAATATGGCCGCAAATACCTGGTTGGAATGCACACCCCGGGTCTTGAATGCCTTTTCGCCGCAATCCCAGGTGATAACACATTCGGTCAGGGCGTTGGTGTGGCCGCCCCTGGGAATCCGAACCTCGAAGTCCAGCAACTCGGGTAACTGGTAGTCTGTTAATGCCATGACTTTCTTTATTGCGTAGATAAAGGCATCAAAACCGCCATTGCCCGAACCGGAGGCCTGGTAAATCTCTCCATCGACATCCACCCGGATACTGACCGTGGATTCCAGGTCAAGACCACTGGTCACTGAACAGTTAAGCAATTTGATGTGATGATAGCTCTTGCTTTCCAGCACCTCCGCAATAATAAATGGCAAATCTTCAATGGTGATCTGCTCTTTCAAATCGCCCAGTTTTACCACCCGCGCGAGTA